>ERZ772940.48-NODE-48-length-79073-cov-8.67367_pt1 | contig 79073 bp, 70 predicted proteins | sample MGYA00511682_ERZ772940 | MGnify/ENA primary metagenome ERZ772940 (study PRJEB29015, sample SAMEA2737922) | human oral metagenome | biome: human oral; feature: human-associated habitat; material: dental | place: China | collected 2031 ... | reverse complement strand
CTTTTCAACTCTTTCTATTATACCTACTTTTTTACCTTTGTCAAGATCTTTTTTCATTCTACAAAAAAATTTTCAACTTCTTTCTCTTTGTTCTCTTTTCTTGTTTTAAAAGTTGCGAGTATTTCTCGTTCTTTATTTCCATATGTTGATGGGGCTGGATTCCATAAATAAGCACGATGTTCAAGCGCAAATTTCACTTCCAAATAGTTGATTTTATCATAGTCTCCATAATCTATATTAGCTAAGTATTTTTCAGCAATAATTTCATAAATAATAAAATCTTCGAATTCATTATAAATAGATCTGTACTTGATACTGTCTTTATCCATGAATGTAGTAAACATATATGCATCAACCGTGAATTCTGTAGAAACTTTTTCTTTTTTTGGTTCAGAAATCATACATCTTAATATTCTTCTTAACTCAGAGTATATGTTAATACTACTCCCAACTTGTACGCAAATCTGTGCCAAATCAGAATTATCGTTATTCAAGCCTCTTCTTTTCCTAGCAAACATTGCCCACAATTTTTTTTCGTCATTTGACACCCCTTTTATCAATTGTTCTATGTTTACATTTGTTAAATCTGAGAATTTGCAAATTTCTTTTAAATAGTCATATTTATTTAGATTTTCTTTTAATGACATTTAGCTTACTCCTCTGTGCTCTATCACTTCTATATAATAAATTTTTCCTATACTATTTAATTATCCGTTATACTTTTTTTGCTTTGATTCGTATCTTGTTTGTTTTTTATGTCTTAGCGATCCTATCTTTTTTTAACCAACTTCACAACTGCTTCTGTTCGTGCAGTGTGGGGAAACATATCGACCGACTGGATATACTGGAGGTCATAGACTTTTACTAGTCTAACTAAATCTCGTGCCAAGGTCGAAACATTGCAGGATACATAGACCATTTTTTCTGGAACATAGGTCAGAATGGTATCCAGTAGCTTATCATCTAAGCCTGTACGAGGAGGGTCGACTATCAGGGCATTTGCTCGGTAGCCATCACATTAGAACATAAAAAGAGAGGTTGAACCTCTCTAAATTTATTTTTCTTCACTCATTTTTGATTTCACTTCATCATAAGATAGTGCATGGGATTCCTCTTCTACTGTCTCAGGCATCTTTCCTGTTTCGTAAAGAGATTTAATCTGTGTACTATCTAATGTTTCGAACTTCAATAACGCTTCTGCAATCAGTTTGTGAGTTTCACGATTTGACTGAATGATTTCAGCAGCTTTATTTCGTGCCTCATTTAATAATGAACGAACTTCCTCATCAATCTCATAGGCTGTTTGTTCTGAAATTGATTTTTGAGGACTTTGTGCACCAAACATAGCATGATTACCTTCGTATTGGACTGGGCCAAGTTTTTCACTCATACCATATTCAGTGACCATCGCACGCGCCATCTGAGTAGCTTGTTCAAAGTCATTTGAAGCTCCTGTAGTTTGGACATTAAAGATAATCTCTTCAGCTACACGACCACCCATCAAACCTGCTAATTGTTCTTTCATGTCTTCCTTAGATAGAAGCATTTGATCCTCTTTCGGAAGTGCAATCATGTAACCACCTGCACGTCCACGTGGTACAATGGTAACTTTATGAACAACACGGGCATTTGACAAGACTAAACCAACAATGGTATGTCCAGCCTCATGATAAGCAACCAATTCACGTTCTCTTTGTGATACTGTTTTATCTTTCTTAGATGGTCCCGCAATCACTCTGTCCTCTGCCTCATCAATATCTGAAGCATCAATGATTGATTTGTTGCGACGAGCAGCAACTAATGCCGCTTCATTTAGAACATTTTCTAAGTCAGCTCCCACAAATCCTGGGGTTTGTTGGGCAACTAGTTTCAAATCAACATCGTCTGCCAGAGGTTTATTTTTAGCGTGAACTTTCAAGATTGCTTCACGACCTTTAACATCAGGGCGACCAACTAAGACTTTTCTATCAAAACGTCCTGGACGGAGAAGAGCTGGATCTAGAACATCTGAACGGTTCGTCGCAGCGATAACAATGATCCCTTCATTTCCCTCAAAACCATCCATCTCAATCAAGAGTTGGTTCAAGGTTTGTTCACGTTCATCATTACCTCCACCAAGACCGATACCACGTTGGCGACCAACGGCATCAATTTCATCGATAAAGATGATGGCTGGCGCTGCTTTTTTTGCATCCTCAAAAAGAGAACGAACACGGCTTGCACCAACTCCGACAAACATTTCTACAAAGTCAGAACCTGAGATACTAAAGAATGGAACACCTGCTTCCCCAGCAACTGCCTTAGCAAGTAAGGTCTTACCTGTTCCCGGAGGTCCCTCTAAAAGAACACCTGCAGGAATACGCGCACCAAGTTTTGTAAATCGTTTTGGATCTTTTAGAAATTCAACAACTTCTACTAATTCTTGTTTTTCTTCCTCGGCACCAGCAACATCCGAGAAACGTACCTTGATATCTTCTTTGTTTGCAGCTTTAGCCTTGCTACGTCCAAAACTCATTGGATTTCGGCCACTATTTCCTCCCATATTTCCCATCATAGAGAATAGGAAGAAGAAAAGAATAGCAAATGGCACAACAGAGACAAGGATATTGATCCACATACCGCTTGAACTCTCATGTTTGACTGTTACTTCTGCCTGATGTTCAGAAGCAAGTTTTTGCAATTCTGAAACTGTTGAATCAGACGGAAGAATAGTACTTGAGAATCTTTCTACTGTTGTAGCTGTAGGAGTGAAAAATTGAATTCCTGTTTCTTCTTTACTAGTCTTAGGATTTTTATAAACACCAGACACTTCAATGATGCTACCATTTGGCTGATAGGTTAATTCTTTTACATTGTCTGCTGTAATTTCTTTTACCAGTTCTGTATAGTTAATTTTTTCGCTTCGTCCAGCAGTATTTCCAGAGTAAAAATACTGGAATCCTGTCACTAGGAAGAAGATAATTAACAAGTAGAGAAATGGGTTTCTAACTAAACCATTATTTTGTTTTTTCATTAAAGATAAATCTTTCTAATTTGAATAAACTTCTTCTTTCAATACTCCAACATAAGGAAGGTTACGATAATTTTCTTTGTAATCTAGACCATAACCTACTACAAACTCATTTGGAATAGTAAAGCAAGTATAATCCGCTTCAATTTCAACAACGCGTCCCTCTGGTTTGTCTAACAAAGTCGCGATTTTAACAGAAGTTGCTTCTCTTGCAATAAACATATCTCTCAAATTTTTCAAGGTTTGACCTGTATCGATGATATCCTCTACAAATAAAACATGTCTTCCTTTGATATCTTGAGTCACGTCTTGCTTGATATTGATGACACCACTACTTGCTGTTCCACCATGGTAACTAGATACCATCATGAAGTCCATCTCAATATGCGTATCAATATGTTTGACCAATTCAGCCATAAAAGGAATCGATCCTTTCAGAATTCCAATAAGAATTGGATTTTTCCCCTCATATTCTTTTGTTAATTGTGCACCTAGCTTTTTAGCTGCTTCTGTAATTTCATCATGTGAAACGAGGATTTTTTTAATATCGTGTTCTAACATCTTTTTACCTATCTATTTTTTCTATATAAATCACAGTGTTCATTATATCATTTTTCGTGTTTTTACTCAAATCACTGGTCGCAATTCCTGAAATTGAGACAATTTCTCCAAATTGCTCAATAATAGGGGTTGTTTTTCGTTTTTCAATAGGGATTTTTAAATCTATAAATAAGCGTCTCAGTTTCTTTCGATGACCATTCAGGATAATAACATCGCCAGGTTTTCGACATCTAATATGTACAGATGTTTCCCGTGAAACCGTTACTTTTTGAACAAAATCCCCTTCAATAGGGATGCCAAAGGAAAATAAATAGCCCATATATCGAACTTGATTTTGATAGTGTAACACAAGTTCATCTTCCTTTTCATCGGCCTGAGGACTGATTTTACAAATCTGAAACCGTTGATACTCTTTTATCAATTCATAGCCATTTTTAAGAGAGTGACGATACTGGCTTTTCGTTGCTAAAATCTGTCTAACTTCGGCAAACTGAGCCTTTGTCAGATTTAAGTCTGGAAATTGATTAAGATAATTCTGGAGCAAGATTCCTTGAGTTTGTTGAGAGTATGAAAATAGCTCATTCAAATTTTCCACATCAATTTGTTTCGAAAGCTCCGTTATTGTTGCTTGGTAATCTGAAATTTCCCTTCCTAAATCTAAAAGGGCGGATTTAAGACGAGGATTTTCTTTTTCAAGTTCTGGTAAATACCTATTCCGAATGCGATTGCGAAAATAGGTATTTTCCTGATTTGTTTGATCTTCAAAATGAAAAATTGGTGAAAAATCCTTTTTATGAAATTGCAACAAGGGACGGATGATTTCAATATCATCAACTACTTGACTTTCTTTTATCCCTGTTAAATGGCGTAACCGACTTCCTCGAATCAAGCGCATCAAAATCGTTTCAACCTGATCATCTGCATGGTGGGCAGTGGCCAAGGCAGTTGCTCCAACCTCTTTCATGATTTTCCTAAAAAAATCATAACGAAACTCTCGAGCACGCGCTTCTGAAAAGTCTCCTGAAAAGCTTGTGATATAAATAGGAAGTTCAGCTGCATCAGCTAACTTCCTTAGTTCATTTTCCTCCCAGTCAGACTCACTTCTCTGCTTGTGATTGACATGTGCTAAAATCAACTCAATTTCCAACTCTTTTTGGTAAGTAGACAATAGATGGTATAAAAACATCGAATCTAGTCCACCAGACAGAGCCAACACAACTTTAGAATGGTTTTTGAAATACTCTTTTCGGAGAAAATGATTTAAAAAATTCCGGTCCCTCATTTTAGAACCTCATAGACATCTTTGGCTATCTTAGCAATAGTGTCATAATCAGAATTTTTGGTGAAAATGGAAAGAACGAAAGGAGAATCCGTATAGACAATGGCAGTGTCATGTTTAAACTCGTCGGCATCTCCAATTTTATGAGCTACCTTAACCGAAACACCTTTTGCGATTCGTTGGTTGTCAAAATCAGTCTTACCTAGAGACTCTAGGACAAAACCATTCTGATTATAAATAGCTTCCATAAGTTTTCCCGCCATTTTTGAAGAAGTCAATTTGTCATTCACATCCCAATCTTCACCCATAATAGCTGACATTTTTTCTTTAAAAACCCCGTCTGATTGATTGGTTACGTAATAACCTAAAATATTATGAGCAACATTATCAGACTCTTTTGTCACCTTGGTAATTAACTGTTGGAGACTGTAATCTTTGTTGTCTTCTTTTTTAGGTAAACTACCACTACCTTCTGGTTTATAGGAACCAGGGAAACTATTTACTTCTGGGATATACTTGAAGCTACTGTCTAGCGTATATTCCCCTTGATTTATCTTATCTTGAGCATAATAAAGGTAGGCTAGTTTCAATATGCTAGCTGCATAGAGTTTGCTGTCTTCATTCACCCCAGCCTCTTTACCCGTAGTCAGTTGTTTAACATAAATAGAATAATTTTCGTTCTGATAGTTGCTTGATAAAACTTCTTGAACCTTCTGGATACGATTGTCCTCTTCTGAGACGAAATTTTTTGATACCCAACCAACTTGATCAATATGAAGAAATTCTTGTCCCTCAGCAAAGAGGGTTCTATCCACCGTTACAAGTTGATAGGGAGAGAGAGATGAAGAAATTTCTTTCGCATCATAGGGGCTGTTATAGATAACAAACTCTGGCTCTAACCATGCTTGTTTATTTTGAGTTTGAACTTGACTTTGGTCATAGACTAAACGCTTATCTGCAACGATAAACTGATGATTGTCTAATTTAAAAACAGGAACGCCTTGTCTATTTAAACGCCATTCTACTATTTTAAAGGAAGTTTCAGGAGTTAATTTACCAGATTCCTTGACAAGGTCCTCATTAGCATAGACAGTTGTTTCTCCATATACCATTGGGGTTTTCAAAGTTTCTTTATAGTAGAATCCATAGTCAGACTCGGTTAGATAATAAATTTCTTGCGAAGAGTAAGGAAGCTGTTTTTCTGTGCTAACTACTCTTGAGGTTATGATAAAAGCAGGTAGCAATAAAACTACTAAGAACTTACGCATTCTTCTCTTCCCTTTCTTCTTGTAATCGTAATAAATGGTTTTTAGCTGCCAATTCCTCTAATTTTTCATCTGATAAACTTAAAAATTGCTCAACAACTTCCAATAAATTTTCCATGACATTACCTCGGAAGCAAATCAGGAATTGTGTAAATTGCTTCTCGTTTCTTTGAGTAATAGTACTTGGCGCGTGCATATTTTGCTACATAGTCTTCATCTTTCAACTTTGCAGCAAAAGCGGATTCCTTGTCCTTTTCATCACTGAGAGTTTGATACTGCTCTTTCAACTCTGTCAATTGCTGACGACGTTGCAGTAACTGATTATAGCTTTGGGCCAGATTATAGGTTGGTAAAATAAACAATAAAATCATCAAAATCAGAACCCAACCCATAAAGCGATTCCTCTTTTGTCTCTCCTTCATCAGGTAACGACGACGTTGGTGTTCATTTTGAATAAAAGAATTATTCATCTGTACAATATTTTTAGACATTTTCTTCTACCCGTGTTCCACTGATAATTTCATACATGCCTGCTGCATCTTCTTTTTTTGTACTATCTTTCATCTCCAGTACTTTTACAAGCAACAACTTATTTCCAAAGCGAATTTCAACTTGGTCATCAACTTTCAAATCCGTTGAACTTTTGGCCAAGATTCCATTCACCTTGATTCTACCTTTATCTGCTACTTCTTTTGCGACTGTGCGGCGCTTAATAATTCGTGATACTTTTAAATACTTGTCTAATCTCATTTTTATTACCTCAAATTATTATTGTACCATTTTTATCCTTTTTATAGAAGAAAAATGTTAAATGGGATTTGCTTCCTTTGATTCTTTTATCTCTAATAAACTTTCTCCAAAAATCAGCAAACCTTCTAAAATTTCATAATCCTTCTTGTTTCGGACATCGAATACAACTTCCATTAATCCCTTATTCTCAGCTATGGCTGCTTTTAAGTTCGTTGCGGATAAAGCTTTAAAATAATCTTGAGCCAAGAATAGTCGTTGAGTGACTTTTTCAAATTGAACTGTAATCTTGTTATCTTTTCTTTCCACACGTTCTACAAAGACCTTGTCCAAATATGACTTAACCAAACCAATCTCTAAAAGGTAGGCTACTACATCTGGGTATTCTCCAAAGCGATCCATCAATTCTTCTTGTAGTTCTTCATAGTTGACACGATTGTCAATTTGACGAATTTTCTTGTAAATTTCAATCTTATGTCGTTGGTCAGAAATATAAGTGTCAGGAAGATAGGCGTCGATTTGTAAAATCAACTCAGCATTTCCTTTGATTCTTTTATTCCCATTACCGTTCCGTTTAGCGATAGCTTCCTCTAGTAACTGAGAATACAATTCAAAACCAACAGAATCAATGAAACCTGATTGGGATTTTCCTAGGAGATTTCCTGCTCCACGAATTGAAAGATCTCGCATCGCAATCTTAAATCCAGATCCCAATTCTGTAAATCCCTTAATCGCTTCTAATCTCTTCTCAGAGACTTCACTAATTGATTTTTCTGGACGATACATGAGATAGGCATAGGCAATGCGATTGCTCCGACCAACTCTTCCTCTTAATTGATACAAGGTTGATAAACCCATATGGTCTGCATTTTCAATAAATAAGGTATTGGCGTTTGGAATGTCAACGCCTGTTTCAATTATGGTAGTTGTCACCAAAATATCATATTGGCCTTCAATAAAATCCAATAGAGTGTTTTCTAACTGAATTTCACTCATTTGTCCATGAACAAACCCAATCGAAGCTTCTGGAATCAACTCCTGTAATTCTGAAACCTTCCGATCAATAGTGTCAACTTTGTTGTAAAGATAGTAAACTTGACCTCCACGCTCCATTTCACGCAAGACAGCATCACGAATGACACTAGGATTCTTCTCCAATACATAGGTTTGCACTGGATAACGATTGGTCGGAGGTGTTTCAATAACAGACAAATCTCGGATTCCTAGCATAGACATGTGGAGAGTACGAGGGATTGGTGTTGCTGTCAAGGTTAGAACATCTACTTGTTTTTTTAGTTCTTTCAAAGTTTCCTTATGCTTAACACCGAATCGCTGTTCCTCATCAATAATCATCAAGCCCAAATCAGCAAACACAACATCTTTTGACAAAACACGATGCGTTCCAATCAAAATATCAACTTGACCATTCTTTAATTTTTCAAGTGTCTCTGCCTGCTCTTTTTTACTTCTAAAGCGACTCAAAACATCAATATTAACAGCAAAATTTTGGAATCGTTCCTTAAAATTCGTATAGTGCTGTTGTGCTAAAACCGTCGTCGGAACTAGAACGACCACCTGTTTGTGATCATTGACCGCCTTAAAGGCAGCACGCATTGCAACTTCAGTCTTCCCAAAACCAACATCCCCAACTAAAAGTCGATCCATGGGATGAGAATCCTGCATATCTCTCTTAATTTCCTCAATACTACGAAGTTGATCATCCGTTTCAACATAAGGGAAGGCATCATCAAAAGCCTGTTGATCTTCATCATCAGCTGAGAAAGCAAAACCCTTCAACTGACTACGCTCAGAATACAGTTTGATTAAATCGTCAGCTATATCCTCTACCTGGTTCTTAACTTTTTGCTTGGCCTTTTTGAAATGACCGTCATTTAATTTATTAAGTTTAGGAGGTTTCCCATCACTTGAAACATATTTAGACAGTAACTGAATCTGCTCTACTGGGATGGAGATTTGGTCACCATTTTGATACTGTACACTAACATAATCACGGTGAATTCCTTTGATTTCAATGGTTTCAATCCCTAGATATTGACCAATTCCATGGATATGGTGAACAACGTAGTCCCCTTTTTCAAGTTCATTATAATCTTTTAATCGCTCTGCATTTGACGTATGTTGTCTTCGAAAACGACGTTTTAATTTCTTTTGAAAAATCTCATGTTCAGTAATCAAGAGAATTTTTTCATCTACAAAATGAAAACCATGTCTTAGGTTACCCTCAATTAAGTTTACAGATTTTTTACAGATACTTGACTTATCTCTGAAATCCAATTTAATCTTGTATTCCTCTAAAACATCCTCCAATGTTTTACTTCCCATTGAATTGCTAGACTGCAAAACAATGGTGTAGTCCATTTTTTTATATCGCTCAATTTCTTCTTTAAGAAAAGAAAATTGATTGAAAAACTCCTGCATAGGGTATTGATTAAATTGATAAATGTGGTCAAACTTGAGATTTCCTAAACCCTTTTGCAGATTGGAGAAAAAGGTAACTGGACTTTGTTTTTTATAGGCTTGCTCTGTATCTGCAAAATACTGCATCTCAGAAAATGATTTACCATTCTGTAAATCTTCTGTAAAGTATTGTGCTAATTCTCTTTCAAAGGCTTCATACTGATTCATCAATTTTTGGTAATCATCAAAAAACACTGGTGTATCTTTTTCAATATAATCAAATATAGTCCATGTTTTATCGTAACATAAAGATAAAAACTTTCGACTATCTGAATGTACTTGTTTTTGATGAAAACTTGACAAAATCTCTTCTAGATAGGATTTCAAAATTGGTGATAGAGTCTTCGAAATTTGCTTTTCTAAAGCTGACTGTCCTCGTTGATAATCCTTTTCTCTCAAAAGCATATCACTAGCTGGAAAGATAGTAAGTTCTGTCTGATTTTCTTTTGATAATTGTGTTTCGACTTCAAAAGTACGAATACCATCTACTTCATCGCCAAAAAACTCGATTCGGAAAGGTTCTAACTGAGACATCTCAAAAATATCTAAAATATCTCCTCGAATACTAAACTCACCTTGTGTCTGTACTTGAGTAACTTTTCGATAGCCAATTTCCTTTAACTGGTGAAGTAGCTCGTGTTGGTCATATTCTTCTCCAACTGCAATCCTTATAATACTTTCTTTAAATCTAGTCGGAGAGGGTAAAATCAACCGACTCGCTGCGATATTACAAACTAAAATCCCTTTCTTAGACGGATCACTCAAAAAACGCAAGGCCTCAACCCGCGAAATGATTTTTTCTTGTGAAGACATCAAAAACTCTACCATAGGAGAGTCATCTACCAAAAAAGGATGGACAAGTTCCTCTCCTAAGAGAGAAAGAAGATCACTGATAATTCGTTCTGCTTCTCCATAAGTTGAAATCAGTAACACAATCTTATTTTCTTTCTCTAGACTGCTTGCAATTGCAAGAGCCTTAGTAGACGTTGATAAACCAAGTATTAGTTGTCTTTTCTTATCTATCAGATTTTGATGCCATTTTTTTATCTGATCATTTTCTGAGAATAAATCTAATAAAGTCACCATTTAGCCATTATACCTCTGCATTGTTTTCTCAAAGTTTTTTTCTTGCAAATAGTAATTTACAGCATCGTCAACCTTGTCAATTGACTGTAAAATACCTACATAGTCATCCTGATCAAACTTACTTAAAACATGGTGAACAACTGACATTCCATTTTTAGGTCTTCCGATTCCGATCTTAACACGATTAAAGATCTGAGTCCCTATATGTTGAATAATAGACTTGATGCCATTATGACCACCTGCTGAGCCCTTTGCTCTTAAACGAATTTTTCCAACTTCCATGTCAAGGTCGTCGTAAATAACGAGTAAATCTTCAATATCCAAACCATAGTAAGTCAATAAAGCATGAACAGCTTTCCCGCTTTCATTCATAAACGTCGTTGGTTTGACAAGATAAATTTTTTCACCATTAAGAAAAAAAGATGCTAGGTCAGCTTGAAATATCTTATCATGTGTAAAGGTGACATTTTGTTTTTTAGCTAATTGGTCAATCAACATAAAACCAACATTGTGCTTTGTTTCAAAATATTTATCCCCTGGATTTCCTAATCCAACAAGTAATTTAGTCATTTATTTTCCTTTCAAAAGCCAAAAGGGTTGGAATTTTTTTTCCAACCTAATTGACACTATTTATTAAATGTTATTAAACATTAAAGCGGAATTCCATGATATCGCCATCTTGAACGATATATTCTTTTCCTTCTTCACGTAAGCGTCCAGCTTCTTTTACAGCCTTTTCAGATCCGTATTTCACTAGATCCTCATATGACATGGTTACTGCACGAATAAAGCCTTTTTCAAAGTCTGAGTGGATAATACCAGCTGCTTGAGGAGCTTTCATCCCTCGCTTAAAGGTCCAAGCACGGACTTCTTTTTCACCAGCTGTAAAGTAAGTTCCGAGTCCTAGTAGATGGTAAGCAGCTCGAGTCAATTTATCAACGCCTGATTCTGTCAAGCCAAGTGCTTCAAGAAATTCTTGCTTATCTTCATCGTCTAACTCAGAAATTTCTTCTTCAGCACGCGCAGAAATAACTACCACTTCAGCATTTTCTGTCGCTGCAAATTCTCGAATTTGCTTCACATATTCGATAGAATCTGGATCTGAAACTACATCCTCATCCACATTAGCAACATAAAGAACTGGTTTAGTGGTCAAAAGGAAGAGACCTTTAACAATCTTTTGTTCCTCATCTGTAAATTCAATGGTACGAGCTGATTTTCCATCTTCAAGGACTGGTTTAATCTTTTGAAGAACGTTAAACTCTGCTACTGATTCTTTATCTTTTTGCGTACGTGCCATCTTTTCTACACGCGCGTAGCGTTTATTAACTGATTCTAAGTCAGCAAGAATCAACTCTAGGTTAATGGTATCAATATCTGCAAGTGGATCCACAAAGGCGTCTTCACGTCCTTGCTCACGCATAACATTTTCATCATCAAAAGCACGAACTACGTGAACAATCGCATCTACTTCACGAATATTGGCCAAGAATTTATTTCCTAGACCTTCTCCTTTTGATGCTCCTTTTACAATCCCTGCAATATCTGTAAATTCAAAGGTTGTTGGGACTGTCTTTTTAGGTGTAATCATTTCCGTTAGTTTTTGTAGGCGTTCATCTGGAACTTCTACCATCCCAACATTTGGATCGATAGTCGCAAATGGGTAGTTTGCCGCCTCTGCTCCTGCTTTTGTAATTGCATTAAAAAGGGTTGATTTACCAACGTTTGGCAAACCAACGATACCTGCTGTTAAAGCCATATTTTCTCATTCTCCGTTCTCATTTCAATCCCTAACATTATAACACAAAAAGGGAAAACTTGCTAACCCTCTAACTAAGGGTTCTTAGTCAATAATCTTATTAATTTTTCGTTCAAAATCATAGCGACTCATCATGACAAGGTGGTCACAATTGCTACATTTGATTTTGATATCTGCCCCTACACGTGTAATTTCCCAACGATTGGCCTTTTTACCTGTTGACTTGATGGTGCAAGCATGTGGTTTTTTCATTTCAACAAAATTTCCAACTTGATACATACTACTCTCCTTTTCTTTTTCGATTATATCATAAAAGAGGCGAGCCAGGCTCAACCTCTTTCACTTAATTTGTACGAACGGGTGTAATCAGCTGCATGAAATCTTCGTCAGTATCTGCTGGCACAAGAGTAAATGGACGAACAGCTGAGATAAAGCTAATAGTTACCTTTTCGCTATTTAAAGCCTTGAGGGAATCAATCAAGTAAGTTGGGTTAAAACTAATAGTTAAATCATCCCCAGTCACCTGCTCCGTATCGATTTCTTCGTTTACTTTACCAACTTCTGGAGAGTGAACATGGGCGCTAACAACTCCACCTTTAATTTCAAGCTTCACAGTACCATTTTGAGTCGCACTTGATAAGAGACGAGCACGCTCCATAGATTGACGCAAATTAACCACATCAAAAGTAATTGTAGTATTAAAGTCTGTTGGAATCAAACGATCTGTATCAGGATAATTACCTTCTAGGAGACGAGTGTAGAAGCTAATATTTTCGCTTCTAAAGAGGATTTGATTATTTGCAAAGAAAATCTCTACAGTTTCAATATCATCTGTAAATACCGCTGAAAATTCGCGTAGAGAACGACTAGGAATTACCACATCGAAATCATCTCCATTTTTTTCAAGAGTCAATTTCTTCTGGCTAAGACGGTGTGAGTCTGTCGCAACTGTTTTTAGTTCCTTGTGTTGGCTCAATACAAAATGAACACCTGTTAAGATTGGACGACTTTCTTGCGTACTTGCAGCAAATGCTGTTTCATTGATAATTTTCTTGAGTAGTTTGGTTTCAAGAACCAAAGGTGTGCTTGCAGAAATTTCTTGGATTCGTGGGTACTGTTCGCTATCTTTTCCTTTTAGAGTAATTTCTGATTTGCCACTGGTTAAGACAATTTGTTTTTGTTCAATCTCTTTGAAATCTAGCGTTACATCTGGAAGACTGGATACAACATTGATAAAGAAAGAGGCTTCAAGAAGAATCGAACCTAATGAAGTAATCAAAAGACCAGCATCTTCATTCTTTTGAGAAATGAAATTTTCAATGGAGATTTGCCCATTTGATCCAATTAAAGTAATTCCTTCATTGGTAACGTCAATTTTGATTGTTGATAAAATTGGAATAGCATTTTTAGAGCTTATTGCTCTTTTTGTGGTATTTAAGGCTTGTAGAAATAAATTTTTATTAATTGAAAAATGAATCATGGATTCTCCTTTATTTATTTTTAGTATTAGAAAGTTAATAGTAATAATAGAGTCTGTGAATTCTGTGGAAAACTGGGTGTTGTTTAGTAAATTCAAGCTTTGGAGCTTGTTTAAAAAATGTGGATAAAAAAGATAAGAAAGGAAAACTTATCCACAAGCTATTTGATTTTCTTTTTGATTGCTTCTACTTCTAAACGTAAATTATCGTCTTCGTCAATCAGTGATTTAATTTTGGCATGGGCATGAATAACGGTGGTGTGATCCTTTCCGCCAAATTCTTTTCCGATTTTTGGAAGACTGTTATCTGTCAGTTCTCTAGCGAGGTACATGGCAACCTGACGTGCCAAAACGATGTTTTGAACTCGTCTCGTCCCTTTCATTTCTTTGACGCTCACTCCATAAAAATTACCAACTTCAGTTTGGATTTTCTCAATTGGAATAACAAGTATCTGGCGGGCGTCTTGTTTACGTGCTCTAATAGCTTCCGCAGCAATATCAATAGTGATATCCTTAATTTTCTTTACTCTGGCAATTAAAGTGATATCGTTGATTGCTCCTTCTAATTCTCGAACATTTGAATCAAATTGGCCAGCCAAGTATTCCAGAGTATCACTTTGGAAATGGTAATCCAAATGCTCTGTTTTACTTTGAAGAATGGCAATACGTGTCTCAAAGTCAGGAGGAGTGATATTTTGCGTCAATCCCCAGCTAAAGCGCGTGACAAGTCTTTCCTCAAGGCCTTCTAGGTGTTTAGGACTACGATCACTGGTTAGGACAATCTGTTTCTGCTTATCATGAAGAGCATTGAAGGTATTGAAAAATTCTTCCTGGGTCGCGACTTTTTTGCCACTGAGAGATTGGATATCATCGATCAACAAGAGATCAAGGCTACGGTAAGTTTTTTTGAACTTTTCCATTTCCCCAAGTCGCAAGTGTTCAAGAAAGTCATTGATAAAGCTTTCGGCAGGAATGTACTTGACACGCGCATCAGGAATATTTTTCAAAATCTCATTTCCAATCGCATTGAGCAAGTGAGTCTTTCCAAGACCAGGTCCTCCATAGATGAAAAGAGGATTATAGGTTAGAGCTAAGTCTTCTGATACAGCTAACGCAGCAGATACCGCCCAAACATTCCCATCACCTTGAATAAAGTTATCAAAGGTATATTTTTCTTTTAATCCTGTTTCAGAATATGGAATCGTTGGTAGTGTAGGTGTGTAACTGTAAGTAGAGACGCTATTCGTATCATTTACTTGAGGAGACTCTGTACTCTGAGGTTTAGTGAAAATATAGTGAGATTTGATTTCAGAATCATAAATTTCAAAACCAGCAGCAATGATAATATCTTTTAATTGCTTTTCCCACACCATTTCCATCTCTGATCTCGGTAGAAATATAGTAGCTGTATTTTCTTCTACTTTGATGAGTTCAGCAGGTGTAGCATAGAAATCATACATAGATCGAGTCAATCTTTCTTGAGCAAATTCTAAAATACGATTCCAAAATTGCTTTTCTTTCAACTATTTTTCCTCCTTTGCTATGATTTTAGTAGTTTAGTGCTAGACTTATTTTACCATAGATAGTAGGATTTTTCCACAGATTGTGGAAAAGAATCCACAATGTTAGTAGTATTTATCCACAAGCTGGGGATAAATAGCTATTTCTTTGATTCAATAGGGTTTTTGATAAAAAAATTAGTGGATAAATTTGTGGGTTAAGAAAATAAAAGAACAGCCTTATTTTAGGCTGTTAATAATTCTATCGTATTCTTCTTGACTTGAAAAAGAGATGACAATCTTTCCAGTATCTTTTTTAGAAAGTTTAATTTCTACACTTAAACCTAGTAGTTTTTTTAATTTATCTTCTTCATCTTTGATGAAAGAATCGCTTTTTTTCTGCTTCTTTTGTTTTTTTTCTGTAAGAAGTGCTTCCAACCTTCTCACAGAGATGTCTTCATTTTTGATTAGTTGGAAGAAATAGTCTTGCTGCTCTTTGTCCAAACTAACTAGGGAACGTGCATGCGCTTGAGAAATTTTTCCATTTTCTACTTCAGTTAAGATATATTCTGGTAGGGAAAGTAAACGAATAAAATTAGTGATATAAGGACGAGATTTCCCCATTTTATCCGCTATCTCAGTGTGAGTAAATCCTTTTTCTACTAAAGATTCGTAGGCGCGTGCTTCTTCAACAGGATTTAAATTTTCTCTCTGCAAATTCTCAATGATAGACTGAATCATCATTTCCTGATCTGAGAGGTGCTTTACAACGGCTGGGATAGAGGTCAGACCAGCCAAGAGAGAAGCTCGATATCGTCTCTCTCCTGCAAGGATTTCATAACCAATTACAGGAGATTGACGAACGATGATTGGTTGGATGAGCCCATTTTCTTTGATTGACTGAGCCAATTCCTTTAATTTTTCTACATCAAATTCTTTCCGAGGTTGGTAAGGATTTTTTTGTATTTCAGAGATAGAAATCATTTCAAATTTTTCCATGATTCTACACTAACATATCTTTTACTTTCTGTAAAGTTTTCTTTACACTGATGTCAATTAACGTTCCAAATCACCAGAATTCTTATCTAGTTTTATAGAGGTTGTTTCCTCTTTACCATTACGGTAGTAGGTTATTTTTATAGTGTCTCCAATAGCATGGTTGTAAAGAGCATGTTGTAAGTCTGTTGATGAAGTAATCTCTTTGTCATCAACTTTAGTAATGACATCGTATTTTTGAAGATGTCCATTTGCAGGCATGTTACTTTGAACAGATCGAACAACTACACCTGAGGTGAGGCCACTTGGAATGTTTAGTTTTCTAAGATCATTAGCTCCAACGTTGGACAGATTGACCATTTGGATTCCAAGAGCAGGACGAGTCACTTTACCATCACTTTCAAGCTGTTTAATGATATTTTGTACATCGTTTGAAGGAATTGCAAAACCAAGACCTTCTACAGATGTTCCACCATTACTTGCAATCTTACTTGATGTAATACCAATTACTTGTCCTTGAATATTTACAAGAGGACCACCAGAGTTACCAGGGTTAATGGCCGTATCTGTTTGAATGGCTTTTGTTGAAATAGCTTGACCATCTTCAGATTTTAGAGAAACATTCCGATTAAGACTTGAGATGATTCCCTGTGTAACTGTATTAGCATATTCTGAACCTAAAGGACTACCGATAGCAATCGCTGTTTCTCCAACGTTAAGTTGGCTTGAATCACCAAATTCTGCCACTGTTGTAACTTTTTCTGAAGAAATTTTTACGACAGCAATATCAGAGAAGGTATCCGATCCAATAATTTCACCAGGGACTTTTGTACCATCAGCTAAACGGATATCGACTTTTGAAGCCCCGTTAATAACGTGAGTATTTGTTACAATATAAGCATCATTTTCGTTCTTTTTATAGATGACACCTGATCCTTCACTTGCAATCTGTTGATTATCCGTATCAGAATTTGATTCTTCAGTTCCAAATACACTACTTTGTTTATTAGCAGAGTAAGTAATGACTGATACAACAGCATCCTTAATTTTATTCACTGCTTGAGTAGTTGAGTTTTCATTCTTGTATGATGTTTGAGTTACAGTGCCAGAATTATTATTTGTAGCTTGATTTCCTTGTTTTTGATAAAGTTGTAATGTTACAAAACTTCCTAGTGCACCACTCAAAAATCCTATCAGAATAATTACAAGAAAAGCAACTCCTTTTTTGTAAAATTTTTGTAAGTGTTTCATAAACGCCTCCGTTTGCTATTGTTTGTCAAGATTATAAACCTATTAACTTAATCTAAGCTTAAAAGTTTTACACAAGTTGTGGATAACTCACATTATTCTGTGAATTTAATAGTATTTTTGGATGATTTTCATGTGTATAAGATGTGAAATGAAGTGTGGATATGATAGAATAGAAGAATGAAAATAAAAATTGTAACAGTGGGAAAATTAAAAGAAAAATACCTTAAAGATGGTATTGCTGAATATACCAAACGAATTTCACGTTTCGCCAAATTAGAAATGATTGAGCTTGCTGATGAGAAGACACCTGACAAAGCCAGTGAATTAGAAAATAAAAAAATCTTGGAAACAGAAGGCGCAAGGATTCTTTCTAAGGTTGGAGAAAGAGACTTTGTCGTTGTACTAGCCATTGAAGGAAAAACACTCTCCTCAGAGGAATTTAGTAAGCAACTAGAGCAAGCTTCTATTAAAGGATACTCAACGCTTACTTTTATCATTGGAGGAAGTTTGGGTCTAGCTCCTGTTGTAAAAAATAGGGCCAATCTTTCTGTCAGTTTTGGACGTCTAACATTACCACATCAGTTAATGAGATTGGTTTTAATTGAACAAATTTATCGAGTTTTTACAATTCAACAGGGTTCTCCTTACCACAAATAGAAGATTGACTTAGCTCTTGTTTTTTGATAGAATGGTCATGTTAGGTCTCATAGCTCAGCTGGATAGAGCATTCGCCTTCTAAGCGAACGGTCGCAGGTTCGAATCCTGCTGGGATCAATTTTAGATGCGAAGCTGGGATTTATCCCAGCTTTTTTCTTAAAAAAGTGCGTTTCAGGTGCAAAAATGTACAGTTGGGAAGAATTTTTTCTTACATGGTCTTCATTTTGTATAATAGGTTTGTAAGTTAACTTACAAGAAAAAATAATACAGGAGATTTCATTATGAAAAATACAGAAAAATTGGAACAATTTAAAGAGGTAACAGAGGCAGAATTGCAGGAGATTCGGGGTGGGGAAATTAGAAAGGAAAATAATTTTTTATTTTATTTTTTTAAAAGAAAGTAAAGGGAGAAAAGAATGGATTTTTTCGCAATAATAAGCGTTATATTACATATTTTTATTACTAGTAAAAGTTATAATTTGATTTGTAACACAACTAGAAAAGAACAATACTTCTTTATTTTTTATACAGTAATAGTAGAATTTGTAGTTGAATTTTTCTTCTATTCTATATACTTAAGTGGACTAGGGATTGAAAAATTTTTATATCCATTTATTTTATACGCTTATTTTATATGGTTTAAAAAGTTTGATAAGTATAGGGGAGTATTCCTAAGTTTCCTGCTTTCTCTCTTATATCACAGTACTCATACTTTTATAGCTGTAACCCTATCCTCGATAACAGGTGATGAGCTTGCATTACACTATGAAAGTATATTCTTTCTAGTAGTATTGTTGTTGACTTATTTTATTATTATAAAAATAAGTCGTTATTTCCATTTGGAAATAACATATTTTGACAAAGATTACCTCTACCTTTTTTTAAAAAAAGTAATAGTTGCTTTTTTGGGTTTGCATATCTTATTGTTTGTTTCAGATATAGTAAGTACGATTCATCACTTAAATAGCTTCGGAAGTATTTTATCAACCATTGTTTTTATCTGTCTGTTATTAGTTTTCTTTGCAATGAATTCTTATAAGGTTCAAATTGAAAAAGAGATTGCCCTAAAGCAGAAGAAATTTGAACAAAAGTATTTACAAACTTATACAGATGAGATTGTGGGTTTGTATAATGAGATTCGAGGTTTTCGTCATGACTATGCAGGGATGCTTGTCAGCATGCAAATGGCGATTGACAGTGGAAATTTACATGAGATTGACAGGATTTACAACGAAGTCCTCGTAAAAGCAAATCAGAAATTGAGGTCAGATAAATATACTTACTTTGATTTAAATAACATAGAAGATTCGGCTTTACGAAGTTTAATTGCTCAATCGATTGTCTATGCACGAAATAATGATGTAGAGTTTACATTGGAAGTAAAAGATGTTATTACTACATTGTCAATGGATTTACTTGATCTTGTTCGCATCATGAGCATTCTATTAAATAATGCTGTTGAAGGTGCTGCAGATAGTTACTTGAAACAAATGGAAGTTGCAGTCATTAAAATGGATTTTGAAACAGTTATAGTTATCCAGAATTCATGTAAAATCACTATGACGCCTTCAGAAGACTTATTTGCCCTAGGTTTCTCTACCAAAGGAAGAAACAGAGGTCTAGGACTTAATAATGTCAAAGAGATCTTAGATAAGTATGACAACATTATTTTAGAAACAGAAATGGAAGACAACACATTTAGACAAATTATTAGATTTAAGAGAGAATTTGAATGAAAGTATTAATTTTAGAAGATGTTATTGAGCATCAAGTGAGACTAGAGAGAATATTGAATGAAATCTCTGAGGAATCGAATATTCCTATTTCATATAAGACAACAGGAAAAGTTCGTGAGTTTAAGGAATATATTGAAAATGATGAAGTAAACCAGCTTTATTTTCTAGATATCGATATTCATGGAATCGAGAAAAAAGGCTTTGAAGTGGCTCAGTTTATCCGTCATCACAATCCTTATGCTATTATTGTCTTTATTACCAGTCGATCTGAATTTGCTACCTTAACGTACAAATACCAGGTATCAGCCCTAGATTTTGTTGATAAAGATATCAATGATGAATTGTTCAAAAAACGCATCGAGCAGAGTATTTTTTACACTAAGAGCATGCTGCTTGAAAATGAAGATGTTGTAGACTATTTTGATTACAACTATAAGGGAAATGATTTGAAAATTCCTTACCATGATATTCTGTATATCGAAACAACAGGTGTTTCTCATAAATTGCGAATTATTGGTAAGAATTTTGCCAAAGAGTTTTATGGAACTATGACAGATATTCAGGAAAAGGACAAACATACTCAGCGATTTTATTGTTCCCATAAATCTTTCCTTGTCAATGTGGGAAATGTGAGAGAAATTGATCGAAAAAATTTAGAAGTTGTCTTTTATGAAGATCATCGTTGTCCCATTACCCGTTTGAAAGTTCGTAAATTGAAAGATATTCTAGAGAAAAAATCTAAAAAGTGATTGACAATCAGTAAGAAATTGATATAATGGTTATATCTGCTACAGATAGATGGTCCGTTGGTCAAGGGGTTAAGACACCGCCTTTTCACGGCGGTAACACGGGTTCGAATCCCGTACGGACTATTTTATCCGCCATAGCTCAGTTGGTAGTAGCGCATGACTGTTAATCATGATGTCGTAGGTTCGAGTCCTACTGGCGGAGTTAGATAAAAAAACACCATCTGGTGTTCTTTTTCTTTTAGTTGGCATCACCTAGCATTTTCATAAGGAAGTCTGTCATTTCTTGCGGACTTTCTTTTTTTCCATGAGCAATCCAAGTTTGACAAACTCCAAATAGGGCATTTGTCAGATAAATGCTACTATATTCTAATTCAATTGAATTTAGTTGTAGTTGCATAAAGCGCTTCTGAAGATCCGTGCTCAGCATGATATGAAGCTTATTTCTTAAGAAATTTTGGATTTCTTTGGTACCATTTTCAGATAAAAGAGCAGCTAATAATGGTTCAGATTCTAAATAGTCAAATACTTCTAAAATGGCATCTTTTTTATGATGAGCATGTTTTTGGAAGATATACTCAAATGTATGAAATAACTTACTTTGATAGTGTTCAATCATATCATACTTATCCTTGTAATGGGTATAGAAGCTAGAACGACTAATTCCAGCTTTTTCTGCTAATTTAATTGTAGTAATTTGATCGAAGGGGTGATCCATTAATAATTGAACCATGGCATTTTCAATATTTCTCTTTGTTTTTAATCGTTTGTTACTTTCTTTCATAGTTTCTCCTTTTGAACAATTTAGACTATATGTCTAAAAAAATATTTTTTATCTTGTAATTTAGATTTTTTAATGTATAATCTATTATATCAAAATTTTAGACAATATGTGTAAAAAAGGAGGAAATATGTTTAAAGAATGGAAAGCAATTTTTAAAAAACCGACATTCATTATTGTAATGATAGGAATTTCTCTTATTCCAGCTTTATACAATATCATATTTTTATCGTCAATGTGGGATCCATATGGTCAAGTATCGGAGTTACCTGTAGCAGTTGTTAATAATGATAAGGAAGCTTCTTATAATGGAAATACAATGGCTATAGGAAAAGACATGGTGTCTAATTTAAAAGAAAATAAGACTTTAGATTTTCATTTTGTCAATGAAGAAGAGGGGAAAAAGGGGCTAGATGATGGCGAATACTATATGGTAGTGACTTTACCAAGTGATCTATCTGAAAAAGCTACTTCGATCCTAACAAATCACCCTGAACAGATGCAAATTGATTATCAAACTTCAAGTGGCCGTAGCTTCATTGCAAGTAAGATGAGTGATTCTGCAATGACACAATTAAAACAAACCGTCTCTACGAATGTAACTGAAACATATACCAAGGCACTATTTCAAAAAATGAGTGACTTGAAGTCTGGGATAAATAAAGCAGCTGATGGAAGTGAACAATTGGCTGATGGGACTAATCAGTTAGCAAAAGGAAGTCAAACATTGACGACAAATCTCAATACTCTAGCTAACTCAAGTGTAACTTTTTCAAATGGAGCTAATCAATTTACAAAAGGATTGTCTGCCTATGTATCTGCCATAGAGCAATTACATCTTGGTTTAGGAACTTTTAATAGTGGTTTACAAAGTTATACAAATGCAGTTTCACAAGTTGACACTGGACTTGGTCAATTGGCCTCAAGAACTCCTGAGTTGGTGACAGGTGTAAATCAGCTGAATACAGGTATAAAGACCTATACAGGTGGAGTTTCACAACTCAATTCAGGTCTCAGTCAATTTTCGGTTGGTGTCAATGCCTATACAAGCGGAGTTGACAAATTATCTGTTGGTACAAACCAACTATCAAGTCAATCAGATACATTGAGAGACGGTATTACTCAATTAAATAAAGGAATCAAAAAAATATCCACACAATTAAATACTTCATCTCAACAGAAAGAGGATATAACACAGTTAGCAAGCAGTTTAGATGAGTTGAATAAGGCTCTCCAATCAGTTACAGTTTCAGATAATACTGATCTTAAAAATACAATATCTAATGACTTAACAAATATAACGACTCTTGCTCAAACTATTGTGACTAATAGTCAAGCAGAGCAAGAGAAAACTCTTACAAATCTTCAAGCAACAGCAACTTATCAATCTCTCACTGAAACTCAGAAAAAAGAATTGACTGAAGCTGTTTCAAATAATTCTCATTCTACGATAGAGTCAGCAAAAGCAATTTTAACGACGGCAGGAGATTTAAAAGAAAATTTAGGAAGTATAAACCAACCAGTCTCTAATCTTTCTACTTTACAGACTAAAGCAAATCAACTTTTACCTATAGCGTCTAGTTCCTTGACATCTATGTCAAGTGGATTTACACAGTTGCAAAATGCTGTAGATAATCAGTTAGTTCCCGGAAGTCAATCAATTGAAAATGGAGTTAATGCGTATACTAAAGGATTGGATACTATTTCTTTAGGTGTAAATCAACTAAGTGAAAAGAATACAACTTTAACAACAAGTTTGGATCAATTGGTTTCTGGCTCAACCAAGTTGACAGAAAACTCTTCAAAATTGACAACTGGTTTGGATACTCTAGCTGGGAAAACTCCAGAATTAGTAACAGGTATTGAAAAACTATCATCTGGTTCTAACCAATTAAATAGCAAGAGTCCGGAATTAATTGCAGGACTTGATAAAATACAGCTTGGTTCAAGTCAATTAACAGATAAATCAAGTCAATTGCTTTCAGCTAGTTCTCAATTAGGAAATGGAGCAGCAAAAATTGCAGATGGTGCTGGAAAACTAGCAGATGGTGGAACAACTTTAACCTCTAGTCTTGAAGATTTACAGACAGGAGTTGATTCATTAGGGCAAGGATTAGGCAATGCTAACAATCAACTTAAATCAGCATCAACAGAATCTGAAAATGCAGAAACATTATCTGATCCTCTAGTTCTCTCAAAAACAGACAATGACCAAGTTCCTGTAAATGGGATTGCTATGGCTCCTTATATGATATCAGTTGCTCTTTTTGTTGCTGCTATATCTACTAATATGATTTTTGCTAAGTTGCCTTCTGGACGTCATCCAGAGAGTCGTTGGGCTTGGTTGAAGTCTCGCTCTGAAATAAATGGGATTATAGCTGTCTTAGCAGGTGTTTTAGTTTATGGAGGTGTCCATCTTATTGGATTGACTGCGAACCATGAGATGAGGACCTTGATTCTAATTGTAATCACAAGTTTAGCTTTCATGTCTATGGTGACAGCTTTAACAACTTGGAATAGCCGTATAGGAGCTTTCTTCTCTCTTATTTTACTTTTATTACAATTAGCATCAAGTGCAGGGACCTATCCCCTTGCTTTGACAAATGATTTCTTCAAAGGTGTCAATCCATGGTTACCAATGAGTTACTCGGTATCAGGCTTACGACAAACGATCTCTATGACAGGAAATATTCATCATCAAGTGATTTTCCTTATTATAACTCTAGCTTTATTTACTGCTTTAGGTATGCTAGCTTATCAACCTAAGAAAATGGAAGAAGATTAAAAAGATTGACCAATCCCTTGGTCAATCTTTTTCTATCTTAGATAAATTTCGTCTGTGATTATAGATCCCAAAAAGAAGAAGGGCAGTTACTGAGCATACTGCTCCAATAACAAAGCCATTGGGAATGAAGGAAAGCGTAATGGTTCCTTTTCCTTTTGGAACATCAACCTTCATAAAACCAGTTTGAGCCTGCTTGATTTCAAGTTTTTCCCCATCTTGATAAGCAGACCAGCCTTTGTCGTAAGGAATGGTGAAGAAAATAGAGGTATCTTGTTTTACTTCATATGTAGCAAAGACTTTATTTTTAGAGGTGGATACTTCTACAGGTTGTTCTTTAATTTTTTGGATTGCCTCAGTTAGGGCCTGAGTATCTAAACGATAGAAGGATGGAGATTCAAATGATACCTGAGAATTTCCAGGGAAGCTAACACTGATATTGAAAGTTTTTTGTTCTTCAGTATAACCCAAATTAAAGAAGTTAAAGGTATTGTCAGTTGTAAAAGTCTTTTTTTCACCGTTGACAAGGATGTCAACTTTCTTTTGTTTATCGTTTGTAAAATGAAGATTTGAAAAAGAGAGATAGACTTGGCTATTTTGAGGAACTTCAATTTGATAATCAATCTTTGCATCTTCATTCGCAGAACCTGTGATGCTCGTTAAACCATCTGAAGTATCTGTTTTATCATATGCTATTTGGGAAAAGTAATCTAAGTTGAGATTAGCAAGCTGGTTTATAAATAAAGCTTGATTATCTAGAGTGTGATTGTTAAAGTTTACATCAGTGTAAATAGATTGAGTGGCAAAGGCAATGGGTAAAGAGAGTTGATTTTTATATAAGATTAAATGATCCTTTTGATAAATCTCTTGAAAGCCATACTTATCAAGTGAAGTTTCAGAAATATTGTACTGGATTCCAAATAAACTGTCTGCTAAAAGACTATTATTGGCATAACGGAGATTGAGGTTGGTTCCAGAGGATTTGAATCCAAGTTTATCCAAACTAGTGCTAGCTGAACGATTTCGTACAGACGAAAATTGAGAGATTCCATTGTAGTTAAATTTCATACTATCATTGCCTGTCTGAATTTGCAGTTTCTCAGTACGTGTAAACGGATTGTCAATTTGATTTATAATGGATTCCATAGCAGTGATATCTCTATTATAGGCGCTACGAGAAGCAAAGGCCCATTCTTTAGCTATTCCTTCCATTTGAGATGAAGCATTTAAGCTTATCTCAGCTATTATAAATAAAGACAAAAGAATTGCAAATAGATTTACAGAGATAAATTTTCTAATGACTGCAAGAAGTAAAAGAGCATAAACTAGAAGAAATTCAAGAGTGAGTAGGATATTTAAATCTGTTAAAAAAGAATAGTGTGATTTAAAGTATACAGTAGCCAAAAATCCTGTTAATACAAGAAAAAGTGAGACAAATAGATTCCAGAGCTTCAGTTCTTTCAGACGATTTAAGACTTCTGCTGCAGTATAAATTAATAGAGTGGAAAAAATCCAAGCATAGCGATGTAAAAACATATTTGGGGTATGCATCCCTTGCCAAAATAAATCGAGGGCCTCTATATAAAAGCTTATTATTAAAAAAGTGAAAAAAATTGCATAGGTAAGTTTCACGTGAAACTTTATGGATTTTATTGTGAAAAATAGAATGGTCAAAATAAAAGGAAGCAATCCAACAAAAATCATTGGTATAGATCCATACTTTGTTGTATCAAAAGATCCAATGAATTGTTTTGCGAAAATATCCAGATACCAGCTACTATCTGTTTTTAATTTTGTGATGGCAGTTAACTTCTCCCCATGAGTTTGTAAATCAAACAGTGTAGGAAGAGTCATAATTAAACTAGCCATTCCAGCTAAAAAGGAGGTAACAACAAAATCAAGAAAAGATGATTTTCGAGTTTTAAAGTCCCAAGAAATTTGGCAGAGATACCAGAAAATAAGAAACAATGCTGTCATATACCCAAAATAATAATTTTGAATAAATAAGATTGACAAACTTATAAAGTATAGTAGGCGCTTCTTTTGTGTTATCAGTAGGTGTAAACCAGTTATAATTAAAGGAATCAAGATAAAAACATCTAGCCAGGTTTTTATCTCTAACTGACTGACAGTGAAGCTCATTAAAGCATAGGAAGTAGATAAAGCCAGTTTTAAAAATTTTGGGATATCTTTAAATAATCTATTCAAACTAAAAAAGGTTGACAGACCAATCAATCCAAATTTTAATAGAGTGGTTAGATAAACAGCATCTGGCATATTCGACAGATTAAAAAAGTAAACCAGAGGTGAGAGAAAGCTACCAAAGTAATAACTAGATAAAGCATAGAAATTCAGTCCGAGGCCACTTGTAAAGGTGTAAAACAAACTGCCATTTCCATGTAAAATATTTCGTAAAGCTACATCGAAAATAACGTATTGATGGAAACCGTCTCCTAATAGTGGAGATGTATCGCTATTCCAGTAGATACCCTGAGATAGATATACTCCTAACATGATTACTAAAGGAATAATGAAAGAGACAAAATAGGTCCAATATGTTTTAAAAAATGATTTCATGTTACCTCGTAGAATGATAGAAAACTCAGTTGGTTAATCCAACTGAGTTTTGAAGTCTTATTTAGTCTTTCCAAAGTTCTTTAACTTTTGCTTGTACTTCTGCATTTTCTAAGAATTCATCATAGGTTTCATCAATACGATCGATGACGCCATTCTTAGACAAAACAATGATGTGGTTTGCCAAAGTTTGGATAAACTCGTGGTCATGACTGGCAAAGATGATTGATTCTTTAAAGTTTTTCAATCCATCGTTCAAGCTTGAAATAGATTCCAAGTCCAAGTGATTTGTTGGATCATCGAGTACAAGGACATTTGATTTCAAGAGCATGAGTTTTGAAAGCATGACACGTACTTTTTCTCCCCCTGACAAGACGTTTACAGGTTTGTTAACCTCATCTCCAGAAAAGAGCATACGACCAAGGAAACCACGTAGGAAGGTATTGTCATCTTCTTCTTTACTTGCAAATTGACGCAACCAGTCAAGGATTGACTCTCCTCCTGCAAAATCAGCCGAGTTGTCTTTTGGCAAGTAAGAACGGCTAGTAGTAACTCCCCACTTGACGGTTCCTTCATAGTCGATGTCACCCATAATTGCACGAATTAATGCAGTCGTTTGGATGTCATTTTGTCCAATAAGAGCTGTCTTATCACCTGGACGCAAGATGAAACTAATATTGTTTAGAATAGTTTCGCCATCAATCTTTACAGTTAAATTTTCTACTGTCAAGAGATCATTACCAATCTCACGTTCTGCTTTAAAGTTGATAAATGGGTATTTACGACTAGATGGCACAATCTCTTCTAGTTCAATCTTGTCAAGCATTTTTTTACGAGACGTTGCTTGTCTTGACTTAGAAGCGTTGGCAGAGAAGCGAGCAACGAATTCTTGCAATTGCTTAATTTTTTCTTCTGCCTTAGCATTACGGTCTGCTAGCAATTTAGCAGCAAGCTCAGAAGATTCCTTCCAGAAGTCATAGTTTCCAACATAGAGTTTGATTTTTCCAAAGTCAAGGTCGGCCATATGAGTACATACTTTGTTTAAGAAGTGACGGTCATGGGATACAACGATAACGGTGTTATCAAAGTCAATCAAGAAGTCTTCTAGCCAAGTAATAGACTGGATATCCAAACCGTTGGTTGGCTCGTCCAAAAGAAGGACGTCTGGTTTACCAAATAGAGCTTTAGCAAGGAGAACCTTCACCTTGTCACCATTGGCCAATTCGCTCATGTTTTGATAGTGCAATTCTTCTGGAATGTTAAGATTTTGAAGTAGTTGAGACGCTTCACTCTCTGCCTCCCAACCTCCAAGTTCGGCAAATTCACCTTCAAGTTCAGCTGCACGAACACCATCTTCATCGGAAAAATCTTCCTTCATGTAAATGGCATCTTTTTCTTTCATGATGTTGTAAAGTTTTTCATTTCCCATAATGACGACATCAATAACTCGCTCATCTTCATAGTCAAAATGATTTTGACGGAGAACAGAGAGACGTTCATCTGGACCAAGAGAGATGTGACCAGTTGTTGGCTCGATATCACCAGCTAAGATTTTTAAGAATGTAGACTTCCCCGCACCATTAGCACCAATTAATCCGTATGTATTTCCTTCTGTAAATTTGATATTGACATCATCAAAAAGTTTGCGATCACTAAAACGTAGTGAAACATCAGATACTGTAAGCAATGTTTTTCTCCTATAATGTGTAATACATTTATTCTACTAGAAAAGAGAGAAATATTCAAATTTTTGTTTGTCAATTTTGTGTCAATTAAGTTTACAGGTTTATTTACAATCAGTTAGTTGTTTGATTTAAATAATTTTCTGTTATTTTAACAAAAAAATGCTATAATTGAAGAGACCATTTCGAAGGAGAAAAAAATGAAGAAACCCATTATTTTAACAGGAGATCGCCCAACAGGAAAATTGCATATTGGACATTATGTTGGAAGTCTCAAAAATCGAGTATTACTGCAGGAAGAAGACAAGTATGAGATGTTTGTTTTTTTGGCGGACCAACAAGCCTTGACAGATCACGCTAAAGACCCTCAAACGATTGTAGAATCTATTGGAAATGTTGCCTTGGATTATCTAGCAGTTGGATTGGATCCAAGCAAATCAACTATCTTTATTCAAAGCCAAATCCCAGAGTTAGCTGAACTGTCTATGTACTATATGAATTTGGTTTCACTAGCTCGTTTGGAGCGCAACCCTACGGTGAAAACAGAGATTGCTCAGAAAGGGTTTGGAGAAAGTATTCCGACAGGATTTTTGGTCTATCCAATTGCGCAAGCAGCTGATATTACTGCCTTCAAGGCTAATTATGTTCCTGTTGGGACAGATCAGAAACCAATGATTGAGCAAACTCGTGAGATTGTTCGTTCCTTTAATCATGCTTATAATTGTGAGGTCTTGGTGGAGCCGGAAGGTATTTATCCAGAAAATGAGAGAGCAGGGCGTTTGCCAGGTTTAGATGGAAATGCTAAAATGTCTAAATCCCTTAATAATGGTATTTATCTAGCTGATGATGCGGATACGTTGCGTAAAAAAGTCATGAGCATGTATACTGATCCAGATCATATTCGAGTGGAGGATCCAGGTAAGATTGAAGGAAACATGGTTTTCCATTATCTAGATGTGTTTGGTCGTCCAGAAGATGCTCAAGAAATTGCGAATATGAAAGAACATTATCAACGTGGTGGTCTTGGTGATGTAAAGACGAAACGTTATCTACTTGAAATATTAGAACGAGAACTTGGTCCTATTCGTGAGCGTCGTATCGAATTTGCTAAGGATATGGGAGAAGTTTACAATATGCTTCAAAAAGGTAATGAAAAAGCGCGTGAAGTTGCGGGGCAAACTTTATCTGAAGTTAAGAAAGCAATGGGGCTAAATTATTTTAAATAATAGATAAAAAATGAATCATAAAGCTATCTCTTCCATAGAATCACAGGGATAGTTTTTTTATGATTTCTACCATAAATATAATTGACAAATTTTCATAGAATGGTATGATAGATACAATACAAAAAGAGTCAAGCTCAAAAAGAAAGAAAAGAGGAAACTTCAATGTCTAATTGGGATACTAAATTTTTAAAAAAAGGTTTTACCTTTGATGATGTATTGCTCATTCCAGCAGAAAGTCATGTGTTGCCTAATGATGCAGATTTAACAACAAAATTGGCAGATAATCTGACTTTAAATATCCCAATTATAACAGCCGCCATGGATACAGTCACAGAAAGTCAAATGGCTATTGCCATTGCTCGTGCAGGTGGTCTTGGAGTAATCCATAAAAATATGTCTATTGCGCAACAGGCAGATGAAGTTCGCAAGGTAAAACGTTCTGAAAATGGTGTTATTATTGATCCATTCTTCTTAACTCCAGAACACACTATTGCTGAAGCAGATGAACTGATGGGACGTTACCGTATCAGTGGTGTCCCAGTAGTTGAAACACTTGAAAATCGTAAATTGGTTGGTATTCTAACAAACCGAGATCTTCGCTTTATTTCAGATTACAATCAGCCAATCTCAAATCACATGACCAGTGAAAATCTTGTTACTGCTCCTGTTGGTACAGATCTTGCAACAGCTGAGAGCATTCTTCAAGAACACCGTATTGAAAAACTTCCTTTGGTTGATGAAGAAGGTCGTCTTTCTGGTTTGATTACTATCAAAGATATTGAAAAAGTTATTGAGTTTCCAAATGCTGCTAAAGATGAGTTTGGTCGTCTCTTAGTTGCAGGTGCAGTAGGTGTTACTTCAGATACATTTGAACGTGCCGAAGCCCTTTTTGAAGCAGGTGCTGATGCAATTGTTATTGATACTGCACATGGTCACTCTGCTGGAGTTCTGCGTAAAATTGCTGAAATTCGTGCTCATTTCCCAGACCGTACTTTGATTGCAGGTAATATTGCAACTGCAGAAGGAGCGCGTGCTCTTTACGAAGCAGGTGTAGATGTTGTCAAAGTTGGAATTGGACCAGGTTCTATCTGTACCACTCGTGTGATTGCAGGTGTTGGTGTACCACAAGTTACAGCAATCTATGATGCAGCAGCAGTTGCGCGTGAATATGGCAAAACAATCATCGCTGATGGTGGAATCAAGTATTCTGGAGATATTGTAAAAGCCCTTGCTGCAGGTGGAAATGCAGTTATGCTTGGCTCAATGTTTGCTGGAACAGATGAAGCGCCAGGTGAAACGGAAATCTTCCAAGGACGTAAGTTCAAAACTTACCGTGGTATGGGATCAATCGCTGCAATGAGGAAAGGTTCAAGTGACCGTTACTTCCAAGGTTCTGTTAATGAAGCAAACAAGCTCGTTCCAGAAGGAATTGAAGGTCGTGTTGCTTATAAAGGTGCTGTAGCTGATATCGTTTTCCAAATGATTGGTGGTATTCGCTCTGGTATGGGTTACTGTGGTGCAGCTAACTTTAAAGAACTACACGATAATGCCCAATTTATTGAAATGTCTGGGGCTGGTCTAAAAGAAAGCCATCCTCATGATGTACAAATCACTAATGAGGCGCCAAACTACTCCATGTAAGTAGTAAAAAAGAACTCCTGATTTTCAGGAGCTCTTTTTGTTTACAGTGTTGTCAATGTTGATTTACAGAAATTTTACCATTTTGAATATTGAAAATACTAAGGTTTTCTGGTAAATTTTGTAAGTGGTCTAAACTTGTTGTTGTGATAAAGGTTTGGATAGATTGAGAAATGGTTTCTAGTAATTTTAGTTGCCGCGTATTGTCAAGTTCGCTCATAACATCATCAAGCAGTAGTATCGGAGACTCATTGGTAATACTTTCCATTAGCTCAATCTCTGCTAGTTTGATAGAAAGTACAAGACTACGATGTTGACCTTGGCTTCCAAAACTAGCATCCATACCATTGATATAGAAAGCAATGTCATCTCGATGAGGGCCAACTCCAGTATTCTTTTTAAATAAGTCTCTGGATCTGCTTTTCTCTAAAGCCATTTTAAAAGAGTTCGTTAGCTGCTCTTCATCAGTGAAGTTGACAGACGATTGATAAGATATTGACAACTCTTCTAATTTATTTGATATTTCTAAGTGTTTTGTTTGACCAAATTTCTCTAAGTCTTTAATGAATTTTATCCGATGCTTTATAACGCGACAACCATACTCTACTAACTGATCATCTAAGACTGACAGAAATGTTTCATCAATCTTCTGGCTGGATTTTAGGTAGGTATTTCTTTGTTTGAGTATATGGTTATAGTTTGATAAGTCTGACAAGTAGATTGGTTTAATTTGTCCCAGTTCAATGTCTATAAACTTTCGACGAACGGAGGGGGCTCCTTTAATTAACTGGAGATCCTCAGGTGCGAAGAGAACCACATTCATATGTCCGATGTAGTCTGAGAGACGAGCTTGTTTTAAGTGATTGACTTTAGTTACACGCCCTTTTGGTGTTAAATCAATTTCTAAAGGGATAGAGCCTGTTTTTTTCTGTAGCAAGCCAGAAAGATGGAGTTGTTCTTCATCAAAATGAATGAGATTTTTATCTGTCCGAGTCCGATGACTACGTGTTAAGGCCAAGAAATAGATTGCTTCTAGAATGTTGGTCTTTCCTTGTGCATTTTGGCCTAAAAAGACATTTAGTTTTGGATTGAAATCAATTTTCGTCTCTTTGTAGTTGCGAAAGGTTTTTATTGTTAAATGTTGGAGCCACATGATTATCTTCCTGGAAAACGTGGAGCTTGTTTGGTTTTAGGGGATAAAGCAGTTTTTTGTTTTTCTTTCTTAACACCCTTATTCATCTCTTTGACAAGTTTAGCAATCCGCTCTTTTTCAATCTTATCTGCTTGGTATTCTTCTTGCTCTTTTAAACTTGGTTGTGTCAAGGTGATGTCAATCTTTAAATCAGGGATGTCAATTACATCTCCTATACGGATTTTTTTCCCACGTCTAGTTTCTAATTCACCATTAAAGGAAACTTGATGTTCCATCAAAAAAGATTTAATAGCACCACCGCTTTGTATAATTCCAAGCTCTTTTAGGAGGGCTTGGAGCGTAATAAATTCTTCAAATAATTTGTATTCCATAATTCACCTCAATCTTTGGTATTATACCATATTTTCATCGAAATAGCTGAAGGAAAGTCAGTTGAAATGAAAACGGTTTTACTCTTTAAAGCTATAAAGAGAACAAGAAAAATTTTGATTTTCGTGGTATAATAGAACTCTATATGTAAGGAGGTAAGGTATGGAGTTAGTGCCTGGAATTTCAGCACATTTTGTTCAATCCAAAAAGTTTAAAACAAATAAAATCACTATTCGTTTTACTGCTCCCTTATCTCTTGAGACGATAGCAGGACGCATGTTAAGTGCAAGTATGTTGGAGACGGCAAATCAAGTTTACCCAACATCACAAGTATTTCGCAGATACTTGGCAAGTTTATATGGAACTGATATTTCCACAAGTGCTTATCGTAGGGGACAGGCACATATTCTTGACTTAACGTTTACTTATGTGAAGGATGATTTTTTAAGTAAAAAGAATGTCTTGACTTCTCGAATTTTGGAATTGGTGAAACAGACTTTATTTGCTCCCTTAGCTCAAGATGGTGCTTTTGAGCCAGCCCTATTTGAAATTGAAAGAAAACAGTTGTTGGCTAGTTTAGCTACTGATATGGATGATTCATTTTATTTTGCTCATAAGGAGTTGGATAGTTTGTTCTTTCATGATGAGCGTCTTCAATTGAGATACAGTGATTTACGAAATAGCATTTCAAATGAGTCTCCGGAAAGTAGCTACACTTGCTTTCAAGATGCTCTGAAAAATGATCGAATTGATTTCTTTTTCTTAGGTGATTTTAATGAAGTAGAAATTACAGAATCACTGAAGTCATTATCCCTTACAGCTAGAGAGAATTGTGTTCCTATCCAATATTATCAATCTTATTCGAATGTCCTACGAGAGGGAATGGTTCAGAGGAATGTTGGGCAATCTATTTTGGAATTAGGCTATCATTCTCCTGTAAAATATGGTGATGATGAGCATTTGCCTATGCTTGTTATGAATGGTCTGTTGGGTGAATTTGCACATTCGAAACTCTTTACAAATGTTCGTGAAAATGCTGGAATAGCCTATTCAGTCTCTAGTCAATTGGATTTGTTTAGTGGTCTGTTAAGGATGTATGCGGGTATTGATAGAGAAAATCGAAATCAGGCTAGAAAAATGATGAATCATCAATTGCTAGATCTGAAAAAGGGCAACTTTACAGATTTTGAACTTGAACAAACCAAGGAGATGATTCGAAGATCTTTGTTGATGGCTCAAGATAATCAACAGACCCTGGTTGAAAGAGCCTATTTGAATGCTCTATTTGGAAAATCAAGCTTTGATATTGATCGATTGGTGGCAAAATTAGAGAGTGTTGATAAAGAAGCGGTATGTAAAGCTGCCAACAGTTTGAAGTTACAAGCAATTTACTTTATGGAAGGAGTAGAATGACAAAGGTTACTTTTGAAGAAAAATACTATCCTGCTGTAAAGGAAACAGTCTACAAAACACAATTGTCAAATGGATTGACAGTTTCTTTACTCCCTAAACAAGATTTCAATGAGGTTTATGGGATTGTAACGGTTCAATTTGGTTCCGTAGATGCAACTTATACAAGTTTAGACAAAGGTTTACGTCATCATCCAGCAGGAATTGCACATTTTCTTGAACATAAATTGTTTGAAAGAGAAAATTCTGAGGATATGATAGCAGCTTTTACTCAATTAGGTGCGGACAGTAATGCCTTTACAAGCTTTACTAAGACCAGCTATCTTTTTTCAACAATTGACCATCTATTAGAGAATTTAGATTTGCTAGATGAGTTAGTCGGAGATGTTCATTTTACAGAAGAGTCTGTTTTGAGAGAACAGGATATTATCCAGCAAGAACGAGAAATGTATCAAGACGATCCAGACTCACGTTTATTTTTTGCAACATTAGCCAACCTTTATCCTGATACTCCTTTAGCAACAGATATTGTTGGAAGTGAAAAATCAATTTCTGAGATTCAAGTTTCAAATTTAAAAGAGAACTTTACAGACTTTTACAAACCTGTCAACATGTCACTGTTTTTAGTTGGAAATATTGATGCAAAAGTTGTTGAGGAATACTTTTCGAAAAAGGAAAAGAAAACTTTAGAACAGTTTACGGTTTCAAAAGAGAAACTACCCTTGCAGCCTGTGAAGCAAACAGATAGTCTTCGGATGGAAGTTTCTTCACCCAAACTTGCTGTTGCGATTAGAGGTAATGGGCAAATAACAGAAGCTGAGTCTTACCGTTACAATATTTTATTGAAATTACTATTTACGATGATGTTTGGTTGGACTTCTGACTGTTTTCAAAGGTTATATGAGACTGGGAAGTTAGATGCGTCATTGTCACTTGAGGTTGAAGTCAACAGTCGCTTTCATTTTGTGATATTGACAATGGATACCAAAGAGCCTGTTTCTCTGTCGCATCAATTTCGTAAAGCGATTCGTCAGTTTAGTAGTGATACGGATATTACAGAGGAACATTTAGATTTTGTTAAGAGTGAGATGTTTGGGGAGCTTTTCAGTAGCATGAACTCCTTGGAATTTATCGCAACCCAATACGATCCTATGGATCGCGGAGAAACAATTTTTGATTTTCCAAAAATTTTACAGGAAATTACTTTGGAGGATGTTCTAGAAGCTGGACATCGTTTGATTGATGATGGTGATCTAGTTGATTTTACCATCTTTCCAGCTTAAAAGATGACTAATACTAGAAAGAAGGAATGGTACGTATGAGAAAAAAAACAATTGGCGAGGTTCTACGTTTAGCTAGAATTAACCAGGGATTGAGTCTGGAAGAATTACAGGAAAAAACTGAAATTCAGTTGAACTTTCTAGAAGCTATGGAGGCAGATGATTTTGATCAACTTCCTAGTACCTTTTATGCTCGTTCTTTTTTAAGAAAATATGCCTGGGCAGTAGAGTTGGATGAGAGAATTGTCTTGGATGCCTATGATTCGGGTAGTATGATTACTTATGAAGAGGTCGATGTTGATGAAGAAGACTTGTCTGGTCGCAGACGATCAAATAAGAAAAAAACGTCTTATCTCCCCTTGTTTTATTTCGTTCTATTTGCTTTGTCGATTTTAATTTTTGTTACTTACTATGTTTGGAACTACATCCAAACTCAGCCAAGTCCTTCTTCAGCTAATTATAGTGTTGTGAGCTCAACTAGTTCCACAACCTCATCTAGTTCATCTTCTAGTAGTCAGACGTCTAGCTCGTCTTCTACTACGGAATCAACTATTACAGTGTCAGGCGAAGGAAACCGCATTGAAGCTCGGTATAAAACGAGTAAGGAAATCGCTACTGTTCAACTGGCAGTATCAGATGCAACTAGTTGGGTAAGTGTTTCAGGAAGTGAGCTGGAGGGTGGTGTGACACTATCCGCAGACAATAAGAATGCAAAAACAACAGTTTCAACTAAGAATCCCGTTACCATTACTTTAGGTGTAGTGAAGGGAGTTACTGTGACTGTGGACAATCAAACGATTGATACTTCGAAGCTGACAACTCAGACTGGAACTGTAACACTTACATTTACTACAGATTAAGGAAAAATCAATGAAAAAAGAACAAATTCCTAATGTATTAACTATTGGTAGAATTCTCTTTATACCTCTCTTTATTCTTATTTTGACTTTGGGCCATTCACAAGGCAGTCATTTGCTGGCAGCGATCATCTTTGCAGTTGCTAGTATAACGGATTATCTTGATGGTTACCTTGCTCGTAAATGGAATGTAGTCAGCAACTTTGGAAAGTTTGCAGATCCGATGGCGGATAAGCTGTTGGTTATGTCAGCTTTTATCATGTTGATTGAGTTGGGTATGGCTCCAGCTTGGGTTGTTGCTATTATCATCTGTCGTGAACTTGCGGTGACAGGCTTGCGCTTGTTGCTTGTTGAGACGGGAGGAATAGTTCTAGCAGCAGCGATGCCAGGGAAAATCAAGACCTTTAGTCAGATGTTTGCCATTATCTTTTTGCTCTTACATTGGAATTTAATTGGGCAACTGTTGCTTTATATCGCTTTGTTTTTCACTATCTACTCTGGCTATGATTATTTCAAGGGTAGCGCTCATGTATTCAAAGGGACATTTGGTTCGAAATGAAATCGATTATTGAAGTAAAAAATCTGTCTTTTCGTTATAAGGAAGACCAGGAACATTATGACGTTAATAATGTCTCGTTTCACGTGAAACGTGGAGAATGGCTTTCAATTGTAGGTCATAATGGGAGTGGGAAATCGACAACTATCCGTTTGATTGATGGCTTGCTTGAAGCAGAGTCTGGGGAAATCTGGATAGATGGGCAATTGTTGTCCTCTGAGAATGTTTGGGACTTACGCCGTCAAATTGGTATGGTTTTTCAAAATCCAGATAACCAATTTGTGGGGGCAACTGTTGAAGATGATGTCGCCTTTGGCTTAGAAAATCAGGGACTTCCTCGAGAAGAAATGAGGAAGAGAGTGGCTGAATCTTTGGAGTTGGTAGGTATGCTGGACTTTAAGAAGAGAGAACCAGCTCGTTTATCTGGTGGCCAAAAACAACGGGTGGCCATTGCAGGAGTTGTTGCCTTGAGGCCAGCTATTTTAATTCTAGATGAGGCTACAAGTATGTTGGATCCCGAGGGCCGCAGAGAACTGATTCAGACAGTTCAAGAGATTCGAAAAGACAACCAGATGACAGTCGTCTCCATTACACATGACTTAGAAGAAGTTGCGATGAGTGACCGTGTCTTGGTCATGAAAAAAGGCCAAGTGGAGTCAACCAGCAGCCCAAGAGAACTTTTTTCTCGGGATGACCTTGACCAGATAGGGTTAGATGAGCCTTTTACTAATCGATTGAGAGAATCTTTGAGAGAGGCTGGCTATCAGTTGCCGGATGGCTATTTGACAGAAGGAGAGCTAGAGGACAAGCTATGGGAATTACTCTAGAAAATGTGAGCTTTACCTATCAAGAGGGGACTCCCCTATCTTCATCAGCCTTGACTGATGTTTCTTTGATGATTGAGGATGGTTCCTATACAGCTTTAGTAGGGCACACAGGTAGTGGGAAATCAACGATTTTACAGCTTTTAAATGGCTTACTGGTACCAAGTAGGGGTTCTGTTCGAGTTTTCGATACCGTCATTACCCCTACATCAACCAATAAAGAAATTCGCCAGATTCGAAAGCAAGTCGGTCTAGTGTTTCAATTTGCTGAAAATCAGATTTTTGAAGAGACTGTTTTGAAAGATGTTGCATTTGGACCGCAAAATTTTGGAGTTTCTGAGGAAGAGGCCAAGAAAATTGCGCGTGAAAAGTTAGCCTTGGTAGGTATCGATGAGTCACTCCTTGAGCACAGTCCTTTTGAACTTTCGGGCGGCCAAATGAGACGTGTGGCTATAGCAGGTATGCTGGCCATGGAGCCAACTGTCTTGGTTTTGGATGAGCCGACAGCAGGGCTAGATCCTTTGGGCAGAAAAGAATTGATGACCTTGTTTAAAGAACTCCACCTTTCTGGAATGACAATCGTCTTGGTAACGCATTTGATGGATGATGTAGCTGCATATGCTGATCAGGTCTATGTTATGGAAAAGGGGCGTTTGGTCAAAAGTGGCAAACCGTGCGAAGTTTTCCAAGATGTAGCCTCTATGGAAAAAGTACAGTTAGGTGTGCCTAAAATCACAGCCTTTTGTAAACGTTTGGCAGATAGGGGTGTAGCTTTTAAAAAACTGCCAATCAAGATAGAGGAGTTTAAGGAGTCGCTAAATGGATAGTATGATTTTAGGACGTTATATACCAGGAGATTCCATCATTCATCGCTTGGATCCCCGTAGTAAATTGCTCGCCATGATTCTGCTGATTTTGATTGTATTTTGGGCCAATAATCCTCTCGCTAATCTCATTCTTTTTGTAGCGACAGGTATATTTATCGCTTTGTCGGGCGTTTCCCTCTCATTTTTTGTTCAGGGATTAAAATCCATGTTTTTCTTGATTGCTTTTACGACTCTATTTCAGCTCTTTTTCATTTCAAGTGGAAATGTCTTATTTGAGTTTTCTTTTATAAGAATAACAGATTATGCTTTGCAGCAAGCTGGGATTATTTTCTGTCGTTTTGTGTTGATTATTTTCTTTTCAACCTTGCTGACATTAACGACCATGCCTTTGAGTCTGGCAGCCGCAGTTGAAGCTCTTTTAGCACCTCTGAAACGCGTGAAAGTTCCCGTTCATGAAATTGGTCTCATGTTATCAATGAGTTTGCGTTTTGTTCCAACCTTGATGGATGACACAACGAGAATTATGAATGCTCAAAAGGCCCGTGGAGTTGACTTTGGCGAAGGTAGCATCGTTCAAAAAGTAAAGGCTATGATTCCGATTTTAATTCCTCTGTTTGCTACGAGCTTAAAGCGTGCAGATTCATTGGCAATAGCCATGGAAGCGCGTGGTTATCAGGGAGGAAAGGGTAGAAGCCAGTATAGACAGTTGAGATGGTGTCAAAAGGATACACTGGCAATTCTTGTGATTTTGGTACTGGGATGTTTCTTATTTTTCTTAAAATCTTAGCAGGTTTGTAGGATTGATAAGAAGCTCACAGTAGCAGGTTTTTAGTATAAAGGTAGGAATATGAACCGTTTTAAAAAATCAAAATATCTAATCATCGTTTTTGTCACAGTTCTGGCAGTTTCTGTACTATTAGTGACAACCTATTCAAGCGCTATTGTGACGAAACTAGGAGATGGGATTTCCTTGGTAGATAGAATTGTTCAAAAACCCTTTCAGTGGTTTGATACTTTCAAATCAGATTTGGGACATTTGACGCAGACTTACAATGAAAACGAAAGTCTAAAAAAACAGCTCTATCAACTAGAGGTAGAATCTAATCAATCAGAAAGTTTAAAAAATGAAAATGAACAACTACGTCAGTTGCTGGATATGAAGTCAAAATTGCAGGTTACAAAAAACTTAGCAGCAGATGTAATTACGCGCTCACCGGTATTTTGGAAGCAAGAGTTAACGATAGATGCAGGAAGTTCAAAGGGTGCTTCTGAAAATATGTTGGCCATTGCAAATGGGGGCTTGATTGGCAGTGTTTCAAAAGTGGAGGATCATTCAACGACTGTCAACCTATTGACAAATACCGAAAATTCGGATAAAATTTCCGTTAAAATCTTGCATGGTTCTACTGAAATTTACGGAATTATCGTTGGTTATGACAAAGAAACCGAACTTCTTAAAATTAGTCAATTAAACAGTAACAGCGACATTAGTGCTGGAGATAGGGTGACTACAGGGGGGCTTGGAAACTTTAATGTTAAGGATATTCCTGTTGGAGAGGTTGTTGCTACAACTCATAGCAGTGATTATCTAACACGAGAGGTAACAGTAAAGTTAAGTGCTGATACTAAAGATCTTCATGTGGTAGAGTTAGTGGGGAATTAGCAATGAGACTGTTAAAACAAGTTGGTATTTTCTTTTTACTTCCTTTTCTTGTGCTAATTGATGCACATATTGGTCAATTAGTAGAATCCTTTTATCCACATTTTCACTTAGCCAGTCATTTCCTGTTTTTATTTCTCTTGTTTGAGACAATTGAGGTATCAGAATACTTCTATCTAGCTTATTGCTGTATAGCAGGTTTGGTGTACGATATCTATTTTTTCCACTTGATAGGAATTGCGACACTTTTATTTATCTTGATAGGTGCCTCACTTCACAAGTTTAATAGTGTGACTTTGTTGAACCGTTGGACGAGAATGTTAACAATAGTTGTGATGAGCTTCCTATTTGATATGGGTAGTTATCTCCTGGCCCTTGCTATGGGACTGACAGTAGAATCAATGCCAGTTTTCATTGTCTACAGTCTTGTCCCATCAATGATTTTAAACTTTTTGTGGATGGTGATTTTCCAGTATATTTTTGAAAAATATTATCTATAAGAAAGAAATAAAAATGTAACAAAGGCGTAATATTTATTATGTCTTTTTTTGGTATACTAGTAATGTCTTAAATAGAAGGAGTATCTACACAATATGAAGAAAAAAATCTTAGCGTCACTTTTATTAAGTACAGTATTAGTGTCTCAAGTGGCGGTGTTAACAACTGTTCACGCTGAAACAACTGATGAAAAAATTGCTGCTCAAGATAGTAAGATTAGTGACTTGACGGCTCAACAAAAAGAAGCTCAAAAACAGGTAGATGAAATCCAAACGCAAGTTACAGCCATTCAAACACAGCAAACAAACTTGCAAGCTGAAAATGAAACACTACAAGCGGAATCTAAAAAACTTGAAGGAGAAATTACAGAGCTCTCTAAGAACATTGTTGCTCGTAATGAATCTTTGGAAAAACAAGCACGTAGCGCACAAACAAACGGTGCTGCAACTAGCTATATTAATACAATTGTAAATTCAAAATCAATTACAGAAGCTATTTCCCGTGTTGCGGCTATGAGTGAGATTGTATCGGCTAACAACAAAATGTTAGAGCAACAAAAAGCTGATAAAAAATCAATTTCAGAAAAACAAGTCGCAAATAATGAAGCAATCAATACTGTCATTGCGAACCAACAAACACTTGCTGACGATGCACAGACATTGACAACAAAACAGGCGGAGTTAAAAGTTGCTGAGTTGAACCTTGCTGCAGAGAAAGCTACTGCAGAAGGCGAGAAAGCTACCTTGTTGGAACAAAAAGCAGCAGCAGAGGCAGAAGCGAAAGCAGCAGCTGAAGCAGAGGCAGCTTATAAAGCACGTCAAACAAGTCAACAACAATCAGTTGTTGCTTCTGGAAACACAAGTTTCTCAGCTCAAGTGCAAGCAACATCTACATCTACATCAACGTCAGCATCTGACGACGAGGACTCAAGCTACACTCCAGCACCTACACCTACTCCGACTCCTACTAGACAACGTCCAACATACAGTACAAATGCTTCAAGTTATCCAACTGGTGAATGTACTTGGGGAGCTAAAACATTAGCACCTTGGGCTGGAGATTACTGGGGTAACGGAGCACAGTGGGCTACAAGTGCAGCAGCTGCAGGTTTCCGTACTGGTTCTCAACCACAAGTTGGTGCGATTGCATGTTGGAATGATGGTGGCTATGGACACGTAGCGGTTGTTACAGCAGTTGATTCAACTACTCGTATTCAAGTATCAGAATCAAACTATGGTGGAGATCGTACAATCGGTAACAAACGTGGATGGTTTAACCCAACTACAACATCTGAAGGTTATGTTACTTACATTTATCCAAACTAATGAATGAAACGAAGAGGCTCGATTTGAGTCTCTTTTATTATTTTTAATCGAGAGCAAGACCGAAATCTATCAAAATCACTTGAAAATATCGCTAAAATATGGTAGAATGAAAATTGTCGTGTAAACGATAATACTCATTCTTGATGAATTGTGAAACTGTTGCCCTCGGGTCGTTCTGCAAGTTGAAATCAAGAAGAGGAAAAAAACAAAAAGGAGAAATACTCATGGCAGTAATTTCAATGAAACAACTTCTTGAGGCTGGTGTACACTTTGGTCACCAAACTCGTCGCTGGAACCCTAAGATGGCTAAGTACATCTTCACTGAGCGTAACGGAATCCACGTTATCGACTTGCAACAAACTGTAAAATACGCTGACCAAGCATACGACTTCATGCGTGATGCTGCAGCTAACGATGCAGTTGTATTGTTTGTTGGTACTAAGAAACAAGCTGCTGATTCTGTGAAGGAAGAAGCAGAACGTTCAGGTCAATACTACATCAACCACCGTTGGTTGGGTGGAACTCTTACTAACTGGGGAACTATCCAAAAACGTATCGCTCGTTTGAAAGAAATCAAACGCATGGAAGAAGAAGGAATCTTTGATGTTCTTCCTAAGAAAGAAGTTGCACTTCTTAACAAACAACGTGCACGTCTTGAAAAATTCTTGGGTGGTATCGAAGACATGCCTCGTATCCCAGATGTAATGTACGTAGTTGATCCACATAAAGAACAAATCGCTGTTAAAGAAGCTAAAAAATTGGGAATCCCAGTTGTAGCGATGGTTGACACAAACACTGATCCAGACGATATCGATGTAATCATCCCAGCTAACGATGACGCTATCCGCGCGGTTAAATTGATCACAGCTAAATTGGCTGACGCTATCATCGAAGGACGTCAAGGTGAAGATGCAGCAGCAGTTGAAGCAGAATTTGAAGCTTCAGAAGCTCAAGCTGACTCAATCGAAGAAATCGTTGAAGTTGTAGAAGGCGACAACGCTTAATTCAAATAAGTAATCATTACTTAGGAGGGCGGGGCTTAGCCCGGCTCTCCTATTTTTAAAAAATATAGGAGAATCAAAATGGCAGAAATTACAGCTAAACTTGTTAAAAAGTTGCGTGAAAAATCTGGTGCTGGTGTTATGGACGCTAAGAAAGCATTGGTTGAAGTTGAAGGTGATATCGAAAAAGCAATCGAATTGCTTCGTGAAAAAGGTATGGCTAAGGCAGCTAAGAAGGCTGACCGTGTTGCAGCTGAAGGTTTGACTGGTGTATTTGTTAACGGTAACGTTGCAGCAGTAGTTGAAGTAAATGCTGAAACTGACTTCGTTGCGAAAAACGCTCAATTCGTTGAGTTGGTAAATGCAACAGCTAAAGTAATTGCTGAAGGTAAACCAGCGAACAACGAAGAAGCACTTGCTTTGACAATGCCTTCAGGTGAAACTCTTGAAGCAGCCTATGTATCTGCAACAGCTACAATCGGTGAAAAAATCTCATTTCGTCGTTTTGCTTTGCTTGAAAAAACAGATGCACAACACTTTGGAGCATACCAACACAATGGTGGCCGTATCGGTGTTATCTCTGTTATTGAAGGTGGAGACGAAGCTCTTGCTAAACAAATCTCAATGCACATTGCTGCGATGAAACCAACAGTTCTTTCTTACAAAGAATTGGATGAGCAATTTGTTAAAGATGAGTTGGCACAATTGAACCACGTAATTGACCAAGATAATGATAGCCGTGCAATGGTTGGTAAACCAGCTCTTCCACACTTGAAATATGGATCAAAAGCTCAATTGACTGATGAAGTGATTGCTCAAGCTGAAGAAGATATCAAAGCTGAATTGGTTGCAGAAGGCAAACCAGAAAAAATCTGGGACAAAATCATCCCAGGTAAAATGGATCGCTTCATGCTTGACAACACTAAAGTTGACCAAGCTTACACACTTCTTGCACAAGTATACATCATGGATGACAGCAAGACAGTTGAAGCATACCTTGAATCAGTTAACGCTTCAGTAGTTGAGTTCGCTCGCTTTGAAGTTGGTGAAGGTATCGAAAAAGCTGCGAACGATTTCGAAGCAGAAGTTGCAGCTACAATGGCAGCAGCTTTGAATAACTAAAGAATCTGAAACAAAATAGTTCTCAGCCACAAAAAAGCTAGAGGTTTCCAATTGAGAAACTCTAGCTTTTTAATTTTGCCCCCTTTTCTTATTGTATTTTAAGAGGTTATTGGCCATGAGTATGAATACCATGTTAATTCTCACTTGACGCTTACCCCTCAGATTACATCTCTTGTAACTCAAACAAGCTTTTATCTACTCCAAAACTTTGTTTTAGAGAATAGGCTCTATATGAGTATATAAAAAGCCCTTTAAAAAGGGCTAAGTGCATTTAGGAGACTACACTTCAAATTCGTAGAGTGCTGTAGACAAATAACGTTCGCCGTTATCTGGTGCTAAAGCAAGGACTTTCTTCCCTGTACCTAATTTCTTGGCAACCTCAATTGCCCCGTAAATTGCTGCAGCTGAAGAAATCCCAACAAGGAAGCCTTCTTTTCCACCAATTTCACGTCCGAGTGCTAGAGCATCATCTGATGTTACGCGGACGATACCATCATAGGCCTTTGTATCAAGTGTTTCAGGAATAAATCCAGCTGAGATACCTTGAATTTTGTGAGGTCCTGGTTTTTCACCAGACAAGATAGCTGACTCGTCTGCTTCAACTGCGTAAACTTGAATGTTTGAATTTGCTGTTTTGAGTGCATGAGAAACACCAGAAATTGTTCCACCGGTACCAACTCCAGCAACAAAGGCATCTAATCCATCTTTACCGAAAGTAGCTAGTATTTCAGCTCCTGTTGTTCTTTCGTGTACTTCTGGATTAGCTGGATTGTCAAATTGAAGAGGAAGGAAACCATCACGTTCAGCAGCGATTTCTTGAGCCTTGGCAATAGCCCCTTTCATTCCTTCGCTACCAGGAGTAAGGACGAGTTCAGCACCATAGGCTTGGATAATCTTGCGTCGTTCCACACTCATCGTTTCAGGCATGACGATAACAACTTTATATCCTTTAGCGGCACCAACCCATGAAAGACCGATACCAGTGTTTCCACTCGTTGCTTCAACAATGGTAGCACCCGGTTTTAGAATACCATCTTGTTCCGCTTTTTCAATCATGCTAAGGGCAATGCGGTCTTTTACTGACGATCCAGGGTTAAAAGCTTCTAGTTTAACATAGACGTCTGCAGCACCCTCTGGAACAATGTTGTTAAGTTTAACAATCGGTGTTTGTCCAATAAGTTCAGTGATATTGTTATAAATAGCCATAGATATACCTCTTTGTATAAGATGATACTAGTATAACGCGCTAAAGGCTATTTGTAAAATATAGAAATCCTATCAAAGTGATAGGATTTTTTTATATCAAAGGTCTAAACTATTAATTTTTAATCGATTGTGATAAGCCAATTCTAATAAATAGGTGTAAAGAGGGAGGATGTCTGTTTTTTTAGGGAATTCAAATTTATGAAAACTCAGATGCTCATTATGTGCTTTTAGAAAGACATTTTCTAAATAAGTGATCGTAATCTCACTATCATCTATACCTGCTCCAGCAGTTTCCATTTCAACGTTTACAATGTTCATCAAAAAGAGTGACTTAACAGATACCTTGCGACCAGTGGCACCTTGCTTATCTGTAAAGATGATACGAATATTTGTAAAGATGATTGAATCCCGAATAAGTTTATACCCACTTTGAATTTCTTCATTCTCTAGTAGATATTGTCCATATTCTTTAATAAGAGTCTCTTTGTTTTCCTCGCTAAAGTTTCCAGCAAGTTCTTGAATAAATTTCCCAAAAGCCATAATTTTTCCTTCGTTTACACTAAGTTTACAGGTACTTCAACTTCTCGTAAACCTTGATCTGTTAAAGTAACCTTTCCATTAAAAAACTCCACAAGAGCAGCCTTGATATCTTCTTTCTCTTCTTTGCCAACATAAATCATTGTATCAACTTGATCTGTAAAGTTTGTATCCAACTCCATGAGATGATGTTCTTTAAGAAAGTTACTGTACTCTTGGTATTGAGCATAAGACATTTGAATGGTTATTCCAGCCTGTTCTTTGATTTCAATAATGCCAATTTCTTTGACAGCCAAGGCCACACTACCTGCATAAGCACGGATCAAACCACCAGCTCCTAGCTTAATTCCCCCAAAGTAGCGTGTCACTACCACACAGAGATTGGTTAGATTATGATTTTCTAAGACACCCAGCATAGGGATTCCAGCAGTACCACTAGGCTCCCCATCATCACTCGTACGCTTGATTTCACTGCGTTCCCCTAGAATAAAAGCAGAGCAGTTATGGGTGGCTTTATAGTGTTCTTTTTTGATGGTAGTGATGAAGTCACGAGCCTCTTCTTCGCTATAAACACGCTTGGCATGACAGATAAAGCGGGATTTTTTGATTTCTTCTTGGACCTGCCCATCCTCTTTAATCGTTCTAAATTCCATGATTTAATTGTACTAAAAAAAACTCTAAAGCGCTAGATTTTTACGAATATTAAAGTATGAAAGTAAATCCAAATTATCTCGGTCGCTTGTTTACTGAGAAAGAATTAACTGAAGAAGAACGACAGGTAGCAGTGAGACTGCCAGCAATGAGAAAAGAGAAGGGGAAACTGTTTTGTCAACGTTGTAATAGTTCGATTCTAGAAGAATGGTATTTGCCTATTGGTGCCTACTATTGTAGGGAGTGTTTGCTGATGAAGCGAGTCAGGAGTGATCAAGCCTTATACTATTTTTCGCAGGAAGATTTTCCAAAGCAAGATGTTCTCAAATGGCGTGGTCAGTTAACCCCTTTTCAGGAAAAGGTATCAGAGGGGTTGATTCGAGCAGTCAAAAAGAAAGAACCGACTTTAGTTCATGCTGTGACAGGAGCTGGAAAGACAGAGATGATTTATCAAGTTGTGTCCAAAGTGATTGATGATGGTGGTGCAGTTTGTTTGGCCAGTCCTCGAATTGATGTATGTTTGGAACTGTATAAGCGACTGCAGAATGACTTTGCTTGCGATATAGCGTTACTCCATGGCGAATCAGAGCCCTATTTTCGAACTCCCTTAGTAGTTGCGACAACTCATCAGCTATTAAAATTTCATCATGCTTTTGATTTGCTGATAGTGGATGAGGTAGATGCCTTTCCTTATGTTGACAACACTATGCTTTACTATGCTGTAAAGAATAGTGTAAAGGAGGATGGAGTAAGGATATTCCTTACAGCAACTTCTACAGATGATTTAGATAGGAAGGTTCGCACAGGAGAATTAAAACGATTAAGCTTGCCGAGACGGTTTCATGGAAATCCATTGATTATTCCAAAGCCAGTTTGGTTATCGGATTTTAATCGTTATTTAGATAAGAGTCAGTTGTCATCCAAGTTAAAGATCTACATTGAGAAACAGAGAAGAACAGGTTATCCCTTGCTGATTTTTGCATCAGAAATTAAAAAAGGCGAGAAACTAAAAGAAATATTGCAGGAACAGTTTCCGAATGAAACTATCGGCTTTGTGTCCTCTGTCACAGAAAATCGATTAGAGCAGGTGCAAGCTTTTCGAGATGGAGAACTAACAATACTAATTAGTACGACAATCTTGGAACGTGGGGTTACCTTCCCTTGTGTAGATGTTTTCGTAGTAGAAGCTAATCATAGGCTCTTTACCAAGTCTAGCTTGATTCAGATTGGTGGTCGAGTTGGGCGTAGTATGGACAGACCAACTGGTGAGTTGCTCTTCTTTCATGATGGATTAAATGCTTCCATCAAGAAGGCAATCAAGGAAATCAAACAAATGAACAAGGAGGCGGGGTTATGAACTGTTTATTATGTGGTCAGACCACAAAGAGTGAGTTAACTTTTGGTAGTCTCTTCATTTTGAAAGATGACTGCAGTTATCTTTGCTCAGCTTGTGCTTCTAGTTTTGAGAAGATTGGTGAGAAATATTGTCCAAACTGTATGAAAACAGATATGTCAACTAAGTGTCAAGATTGTAAACTTTGGTGTAAAGAAGGAATTCGGGTTGATCATAAGGCAATCTTTACCTATAATCAAGCTATGAAAGACTTTTTCAGTCGATATAAGTTTGATGGCGATTTTTTGCTTAGAAAAGTTTTTGCTTCCGTTCTTGCTGAGGAGCTGAAAAAGTATAGAGGTTATCAATTTGTGTTGATTCCCCTAAGTCCTGAAAGATTGCTTGAGAGGGGATTTAACCAGGTTGAAGGATTGGTTGAGGCGGCAGGATTTTCTTTTCAAGATTTACTAGGGAAAAGAGAAGAAAAGGCTAGTTCTTCTAAGAATCGCTCAGAACGATTAGCTACTGAAATTCCATTTTTTATAAAAACTGAAGCCCCTCTTCCTAAGAAAATTTTGGTTATTGATGACATCTATACAACAGGTGCGACTGTCAATCGTGTGAAGCGTCTTTTTGAAGAAGCAGGAGCTTTGGATGTTAAAACTTTTTCCCTTGTAAGATGAGGAAAAAATTTGCAAAATGAAAATGAAAGCGCTATAATATAGTTAGAAAAACAAAAATGTTTAGAAAGAAGGTACTTATATGATTAAATATAGTATCCGTGGTGAAAACCTAGAAGTAACAGAAGCGATTCGTGATTATGTAGTTTCTAAACTCGAAAAGATCGAAAAGTATTTCCAACCAGAGCAAGAGTTGGATGCACGTGTGAATTTGAAAGTTTACCGTGAGAAAACAGCAAAGGTTGAAGTAACAATTCCACTTGGATCTATTACTCTTCGTGCAGAAGATGTTTCTCAAGATATGTATGGTTCTATCGATCTTGTAACAGATAAAATTGAACGTCAGATTCGTAAAAATAAAACTAAAATCGAACGTAAGAATAAAAATAAAGTTGCGACAAGTCAACTCTTTACAGATGACCTAGTTGAAGATGCAGATGTTGTGCAACCCAAAGTCGTTCGTTCAAAACAAATTGATTTGAAGCCAATGGATTTAGAAGAAGCGCTTCTTCAAATGGATTTATTGGGACATGATTTCTTTATCTATGTAGATGTAGAAGATCAAACAACAAATGTTTTGTATCGTCGTGAAGATGGTGAGGTTGGTTTGCTCGAAGTAAAAGAATCATAAAATTGAAATAACTAATAAGAGTGGTTTACTGATTTGTAAACCACTTTTTCTTGTGCCTATAAGTAAGTAGAAAAACGAGGAAATCCTTGATAAAACAGTCAGAATCGGCCCCTATAATCTGAACTTATAGGGGTGTTTATATTTATTAAGTAGACAAAATAATATCCTAAGGGATAGAATGGGGTTGTCAACAAATAGCGAATACAAAAATGTAAGCGCTCTTATAACAATTAAAGGAGTCATGACTATGGCAACAAAAGAAGAAATTTTACGCGAACTATATCCTGAGGACCTTTTTCACTATGCGGATGGTCTAACTTTGGGAGAAGCAGAGGTTTTACAAGAAACTCGCCGTTTGATTGAGAAATATCTCCGTCCAGTTATTAATGAATACTGGGAAAAACCTGATTTTCCTTTTGAAGAATTCTATGCTGTGGCTAAGGGCGCTCAAATTATGAACAATCCAAAATTGTTTGAGGGACGTGAAGGTAGCTGGAAACCATCTGAACTTTATATTGCCTTCTTGTATCTTGAACTTGCTCGCTTCGATGCTTCTATGGCAACGTTCTACACCGTTCATGGCGGACTTTGCTACAACACAATTCTCTTGGGTGGTGATGAGCGTCAACAAAAAGAATTTCTTCCAAAACTAGCTGCATTTGATTGGCAAGGTTGCTTCGCTTTGACTGAACCTCTTTCAGGTTCTGATATTGCTGGAGGACTTGCAACTACTGCAGAACGTGTTGGAGACAAGTGGATTCTAAATGGTGAAAAACGCTGGATTGGTGGTTCAGATACTGCGGATGTCGTTCCTGTATTTGCTCGTGACGTTGCGGATGGCAAGGTGAAATGTTTCATCGTTCGTAAGGGAGCTCCGGGATATCATGCAGAACCAATTCCACATAAAATCGCTCTTCGTTGTGTCCGCAATGGCCATATCACCATGAAGAATGTGGAGGTTCCAGATTCAGACCGCTTGGTAAATATCAATGGTTTTGGTGATGTAGCCCGTATCTTGACCTTCACTCGTGCGGACGTTGCTCACATTGCTATGGGAGTAACTTGTGGATCATATGTTTCAGCACTTAAATATGCTAAAGATCGCGAACAGTTCAAACGTCCAATTGCCAAATTCCAAATTGTTCAAGAAAAATTGGCTCGCATGCAAGCAAATGCTGTAGCAGTTATTGCTTATTCAACTCGTATTGCTGAGATGCAAGAGAAAGGGAATGAATTGATGCTTAACTCTGCTCTTGCTAAGATGCACAATTCCTTGGTGATGCGTGAAACAGTTGCCCTTGCTCGTGAAACTTGCGGAGGTAATGGTATTACACTCGAAACAGACGTTGCACGTTTCTTTGCAGATGCTGAATCAATCTATACCTATGAAGGTTCACACGAAGTAAATGCCTTGATTGTTGGTCGTGAGATTACTGGACTAGGTGCCTTTGTTTAATGTCAGGAGGACGATTGAAGGATTTCTGTTCAATCGTTCTTGCTTCATGCAATGGATTTTTGTAAAATAAGAAGGAGAAAATAATGATATCTAAGGTGATGATTATTGGTTCTGGTCAAATGGGAAGCGGAATTGCTCAAGTATTTGCTCAGGCTGGTTTTACAGTTTACTTAAACGATATTAAAGAAGAATTTGTTCAAAGAGGCTTGAATAATATCACAAAACAATTGGAACGTTCAGTTGAAAAAGGACGGATGTCTGCGGATGAGAAGGATCAGGTATTGGCCAATTTGCTTCCATCTATTTCATATGAAGATGCGAAACAAGTCCAATTGGTGATTGAAGCTGCAACTGAGAACCGTGAGATTAAGTTGAATATTTTCAAACAATTGGATGAATTGACAGATCCTAAAACTATCTTAGCATCAAACACATCCTCTTTGTCAATCACGGATATAGCTGCTGCTACTAAACATCAGGAGCGCGTGATTGGAATGCACTTCTTTAATCCTGCCCCAATCATGAAACTTGTAGAGGTTATTAAGGCCTTGCAGACTTCAGAAGAAGTGGTTCAGACGGTTCGTGAACTGACAGTGAAAATTGGTAAAACACCAGTTGATGTTAAAGATTCTTATGGTTTTGTTGTGAACAGAATTTTGATTCCTATGATCAATGAAGCTATTTACATTCTAGGTGAAGGAGTGGCTAGCGCCGAAGAAATCGATGAAGCGATGAAACTTGGTGCAAATCATCCTATTGGACCTTTGGCTCTTGCTGACTTGATTGGATTGGATGTTTGTTTGGCTATTATGGGCGTCCTAAACCAAGGGTTTGGCGATCAAAAATACCGTCCTGCCCCTCTTCTTAAGAAAATGGTCGAAGCAGGAAAATTGGGACGGAAGACAAAAGAAGGTTTCTTTACTTACTAGACACTGATGGAGGTAGTCATGAAAGACGTAGTTATTGTTTCGGCAGTGCGAACTCCTTTAGGTTCCTTTGGCGGGAGCTTGAAGAATGTTTCTGCTGTTGATTTGGGATCTTTAGTAATTAAGAGTGCTTTGGAAAAAGCGAATATTAAACCAGAGCAGGTAGATGAAGTGATTATGGGGAATGTCCTAGGCGCAGGTTTAGGTCAAAACGTGGCTCGCCAAATGAGTATTCATGCTGGACTTCCTGAATTTACACCAGCCTTTACCATTAACAAGGTTTGTGGTTCCGGTTTGAAGGCAGTGCAGTTAGCTGCTCAAGCGATTCAGTGCGGAGACGCAGATATTGTTGTGGCTGGTGGTGCAGAAAACATGAGCCAGGCTCCATATGTTTTGCCAAGCTTCCGTTGGGGTGGCCGTATGGGAGATTCGAAAGTGGTAGATACCATGATTAAGGACGGTTTGTCTGATGCCTTTAACGAATACCATATGGGGATTACAGCTGAGAATGTGGCAGAAGAATATGGTATTAGCCGGGATGATCAAGATGCGCTTGCTTTGGAATCACAAAAACGAGCAGTGGCGGCTATAGAATCTGGACGCTTTAAGGAAGAGATTGTTCCGGTGGTCATTCCTCAACGTAAAGGCGATCCTATCGTCTTTGATACAGATGAATTTCCTAGAAAAGATGCTAGCTTGGAGAGTCTGTCTAAGCTGCGTCCTGTTTTCAAAAAAGACGGTTCTGTTACAGCGGGAAATGCCTCAGGTATCAATGACGGGGCGGCGGCTGTCTTGGTCATGAGTGCTGAAAAAGCTGAAGAATTAGGACTTCCAGTCATTGCGCGCATTCGTTCGTATGCAAGTGCAGGTTTGGATCCTAAGATTATGGGATGTGGACCGATTTATGCGACCCGTAAAGCTCTTGAAAAAGGTAATTTGACAGTTGATGATCTTGACTTGATCGAGTCAAATGAAGCCTTTGCTGCTCAGGCTTGTGCGGTCGGGAAAACACTTGGTTTCAATACCGATATTGTCAATGTCAATGGTGGCGCGATTGCTCTTGGTCACCCAATTGGGGCTTCAGGTTGCCGTATCCTAGTGACTCTGGTACATGAGATGATGAAACGTGATGCTAAAACTGGTTTAGCTACTCTCTGTATCGGAGGAGGGATGGGAACAGCCCTCATCGTTGAACGTTAGTTATTAGAAAACTGAACGTCATTTCCTCTTTTTCAATATTACGATTACAAAATGAGATTTTGATCCGATCTCATAGTTACATACCTTATCAAGTGTCTTTCTCTAAAAGGGCTTGATAAGGTATTTTTATTTTTCCTAAGACTTTAAGGATGGATTGGACGACAACATCCTATAAGCTGGACTTATAGGTCTATAAATAAAGATTAAGTAGACGGATGGGAAAAAAAGGTTTATGATGAAAATGTAAGCTCTTACATTTTGTGTTGGTATTTGTTGACGCTGTACTCTGTACTCAAAATAAATCAAGTAGGAGCAGAACAATGAGTAAAACTGTTTTATTAGAGGTTAAGAAAGGTCTTGGTTATCTAACAATTAACCGTCCATCGGCTTTGAACGCTTTAAGTTCAGAAGTCTTAAAGGATTTGAATCTCGCTTTAGACCAGATTGAAGCAAGCGAGGACATTCGTGTTGTCATTGTGACCGGTCAAGGAGAGAAAGCATTTGTCGCGGGAGCAGACATTAAAGAGATGGACCAAATGTCTCCAATTCAGGCTCATGAATACATGACCTATGCGAACGACACCTTTACCCGCTTATCTGAATTGACTCAGCCAACTATTTCAGTATTGAATGGTTATGCTTTGGGAGGCGGTTTAGAATTAGCTCTTTCAACTGATATCCGAATCGGCTATGACAAGACAATGGTTGGCTTCCCTGAAGTCGGCTTGGGAATCATTCCTGGTTTTGCAGGTACCCAAAGAATGTCTCGTTTGATTGGTACTAGTAAAACAAAGGAATTAATCTTCACTGCTAGAATGGTTAAAGGACAGGAAGCATATGATCTTGGAATTCTTAACAAGTTGGTATCAGCAGAAGAACTATTGCCTGCGGCAGAAGAGCTAGCAGCAGCGATTATGAAAAATGCACCGCTAGCAGTTGAAAAAGCTAAACATATTATCCAAGTTGGCTCAGAACTCCCTCTGAAAAATGCTATTCGTTTGGAAACAGAAGCGGAAGCTCTACTCTTCTCAACAGAAGATAAGGTAGAAGGAATGCGCGCTTTTGTTGAAAAACGCAAAGCTGTCTTTCAACGTAAATAAGAGAGGAGATAGGTTATGAAAGTTGTAACATTGTCTGAAGCTATTTCCTTGATTCATTCAGGAGATAAAGTTGGTATTTCTGGATTTCTTGGAGTGGGAGAACCATTTGAGTTAATTGAGGAACTAGTTCGTCAAAACCAGCAAGATTTGACCTTGGTGTCTGTTGTAACCTCTCAACCAGGTAAGGAAGTTGGAGTTGGTCGTCTTTGTGAAAATCATCAGGTTACAAAGTATATTGCGGCCCATGTAGGAACATCTGCTGCTGCTCAGCATGATTATTTCTCAGGAACCATGAACGTGGAGTTCACTCCGATGGGAACTGTCGTAGAACGCTTACATGCTGCAGGTGCAGGTCTTGGAGCAGTTTTAACGCCAACAGGTGTAGGAACAATTCTTGAAGATGAGCACGAAAAAGTAACTCGAAATGGAAAAGAATATTTGATTTATGATCCATTGAAAATCGATGTTGCCTTGATTAAAGCTACTAAGGCGGATAAGTATGGCAACCTTTATATAGATGGGACTACTAAAAACATCTCTCTTCAACTCGCTCTAGCGGCTGACACAGTCATTGTTGAGACAAACGAGTTGGTTGAAGTCGGGGAAATTGATCCAAATGATATTTACATCCCTGGTATCCTAGTTGACTATGTCGTTCAAGGATTGACACCACAAGAGCATCATCAGATGATGGGAGACTTGTGGACAGAGACAAAAAAACTGGCGGGGGTGAAGTAAAATGAAAGCAAAAGAAATTATCGCAAGACGTGTAGCGCTTGAATTTAAAGATGGAGATGTGGTCAATCTTGGATTTGGGATTCCAAACGCTTCTGCTGATTATATTCCGGAAGGAGTAAATGTTATTTTGCAGGCAGAAAATGGCGCCCTTCGATTTGGAGAAACACCAACTAAGGACACCTATAATGCCAATTTAGCGAACTCTGGTGGAGCTCCTATCACATTGTTGCCCGGAGCAGCCTTGTTTGATCTACAAACTTCCTTTGCCATTATTCGTGGTGGACACGTGGATGCAACCGTTCTGGGAGCGCTAGAAGTCAGCCAAGATGGTAGCATTGCGAACTGGATTATCCCAGGGAAATTTGCTCCTGGTATGGGTGGCGCAATGGACTTATTGGTAGGTGCTAAGCGTGTAATCGGGGCTATTCAACACACAACTGCTGATGGGGAATCCAAGTTGTTGAAAGAATGTACCTTGCCACTTTCAGCTAAGGGAGTGTTAGATCTCGTTATTACTGATTTAGCTGTTTTTGGATTCAAAGATGGTAAATTCTTATTGAAAGAGTTGGCTCCTGGTGTGACATTAGAAGAAGTTCTTGAAAAAACAGCTGGGGAAGTCATTGTCGCAGAAGACCTAAAAACAATGCCGATTTAAGCAAAAAAAGAGCTATTTTCTACTTAGTGTGTTATGATATAAACTAGATAGTATTGTAAGCGCTTTATATACAACGTTAAAATGAAGTATTCGAAATGTTATTTCGATAAAAAGTCAGTAGACAACTATCAAACACTAGAATAGTTGTCTAATTGACTTACTAAAATAGTGAAGGAAAGCTAGGTGATGGGTAAGTGGATATTATCCAAATGAACTATTTCATCAATATCATAGAATGCGGATACAACCTTTCCATTGCTGCAAAGAAGATTCACATTAGTCAATCAGCCTTGAGTCAATTCGTGACAAATTTTGAAGCAGCTGAAGGGGTTCAATTATTCAATCGCAAGAATGGAAGATTAGAAAGTTTAACAGAGACGGGACGCAAAATTTATCGTTATGCGACCGAGATTGTGAATCGACATGAAGAAATGCTTTCCATGATCCATATAGAAGCTCAAAAGCAAAAGGGCACCATTAATCTTGGTATTCCGTCCTTGATTTTACGAGTTTATTTTGCTAGTGCTTTGCCTCATTTTCTGAAAAATAATCCTCATATCCATATCCAGGTTACGGAAGGTGGAGGAAAGGAAATTCGTCAAAAAATGGTTGATGGAGATTTGAATCTCTCTATTCTGATAGAGCCTACGAGCCTGGATGCTAAAAAATATGAACAACATATCATTCAGTTGGATGAATACGTTGCTTATATGGATAAGGATCATCCGCTGGCTCAGAAAAGCTTGTTGGAATGGTCTGATATTGCTGGTTATGAATTGGCAACCTTCAACAAAACATTTACGACTTATGATTTAGTGGCAGAAAAACTTCGTTCACAACGAATTGAGGCTAAATTTGCTTATCTTTCCTCTACTTGGGACTTCCTAGTTGAATCAACTCATCAGACAGATTTGATTGCTCTTTTACCAAGGCCGGTTGAATATTTTGTGGACAAGAGTCGTTTTAAGGCAGTTAGATTCAAGGATCCTATTCCATTTAATATTTGGTTTTGTAGACCCTATAAAAACTCCTACAATGAAGTAGAGTCTTATATATATGAAGAATTGTTGAAAGATTATTACCAACCGTTTTCTGACAACTAAGCTGAGGTGAATGCGATGACCTATAATGACGTGCTGGCGCGAGAATTGAAGGCAGACGTGAAAGTGTTGATTCGGGACTATTTCAAGTCTCGTGAGGATGAACAACAGTTCCCTAGAGAATTGCTTTATCAGTTTATTGAGCGATTTGATATCTTTTCCTTGCTTTTAGATAGTCAAGATTCTGTTTTGAGAACCGAGTTTTTGACCTTTATTCGCTTGATTTCAAAAGATTTCCCTGCTTTTTCTGCTGTTCTGCTAACTCAGGCATGTTATGGTATCTATCCTATTTTACGATATGGAAGTCAGGAACAAAAATCGCGTTATGTAGAACCATTAGTAAGGGGAGAAATCTTAGCTGGCTTGGGATTTTCCGAAGGAAAATTGATGGAAAGCTTGGAGGTTATTGCAACAACCGCAAGGAAAACAGAGGCAGGTTGGTCTTTAACTGGGAAGAAGTCAATTGTATCAAATTGCCGCTATACAGATATTTTGTTAATCTTAGCCAAGGTTCAGGAAACTAACGGAGAAGATGGATATGGATTTTTCATTGTTGATACGACTCGACCGGGGGTTGCTTTTGGAGATGATATAGCAAAACCTGGTTTACAGGGTTTACCTGTGAATTCGGTAACTTTTGACCAGGTCATATTGCCAGAAGATAGTCTGCTAGGATTGACCTTAAATGGGGAAACTCAGTTAAATGATATTATCAAAAAATTACAGCTAGGATTAAGCGCAATCTCTATTGGTATCTCTGAGGGAGCTTTTGAAAAAGGTCTGGCTTTTGTAAAGGTCAAAAGAGGATTTGGGAAACGATTAATCGATGCGACAGTCTATCAACATCAATTTGCAGACTTGTATACTAAGCTGTGTGCGGCTGAATCTTACTTTGCCTCCTACAAGGACAGGATGAAGGCGGATTCTCTCTTTGTATCTCAGATAAAACTTTATACGACAAAAGTAGCAATTGAGATTTCTGAGGAAATTATTAGATTAATTGGACCTCTTCAAACCTTGGATGACATCCCCATAGACCGTTATCTAAAGGATGCCAAAACGATTGAAATCTATGGAAAATCTGGGGATTCGATTCGTAAAAGAATAGCAGCCCAATGGATAAAGGAGTAAAGCATGGCAGAACTCACCTTACAGGAATATCAATTTCATGATATGAAACTGACATGGCTACGTGGAGCCGATAAGTTGACGGATGCAGGGACTCTTTTTGGTCCGGTTCCGAAAGTTGTGTGGTCTCGTTACTACCCAACAAATGATGCTAATATGATGGCAGAATTGACGGATCCTATTTTGATCCAGTACAAGGGTAAAAATTACTTGATAGATGCAAGTTTTGATACAGCAAAATTATCCGATAAACAAAGGCGTAACTTAGGAATCTTGTCTGAAAGTCGGGTAGAAGAAAGTTTAGCTCTTTTAGGACTATCGCCTGAAGACATTGACATCGTGCTGATGACACATATGCACCACGATCATTCTGGTGGCTTGACGTATGTGAATGATCAAGGGAAGCTGGTTTCCAAGTATCCAAACGCCAAGATTATTGTGAATGATGTCGAGTGGTATGAGATGAGAAACCCTAATGATCGAACGCGGGGAACTTATCTGAGAGAAAATTGGGAACCGATTCAAGATCAGGTGACGACTTTCTCAGAGTATATCAATGTCATTCCAGAAATCCAAATGATTCACACAAGTGGTCACAGCAATGGCCACAGTATTATCTTGCTCAAACAGGGGAAAGATACGATGATCCATATGGGGGACTTGATGTTATCACATGTTCATCGAAATCCTCTCTGGGTTCCAGCAGTTGATGATTATCCTATGAAATCAATTTTAGCCAAAAAGAAGTGGTTGCGTCAGGCTTTTGAGAATCATTATAAGTTTTTCTTTTACCATGATCAATTTTTCGCGGTGGTAGAGTTTGACAAGGATGGGAAGGAATTTGTAGATTATGTTCTACGTTCTCGCCCCCCACTTATTCCTTTTACAGATCAGCAGGATCGTAAGCCAGATTTTTTAGGATAGCAGAATATGAGGAGACAAATATAACATTTTCTTGTTGACGGGGATATTGGTGCATCATGCATCCATTTGCCAACAAGAATCAACAGAAAATAAAAGGAGGACTCATATGTCAATTACAAAACTTTTACAGATTCAATATCCAATTTTCCAAGGGGCTATGGCTCAAATCTCGCACTATCAACTAGCAGCAGCTGTTTCTGAGGCTGGAGGTCTGGGAATTATCGCTTCGGGTGGTATGACCGGAGAGCAGTTGCGAGAAGAAATTCGTGAACTGAGAAAGTTGACAGATAAGCCTTTTGGTGTCAACATCATGTTGATGATGAAAAATATCAAGGATATTGTGACCGTTATCATCGAAGAAAAGGTTCCAGTGGTAACTACAGGTGCAGGAACTCCTAAGCATATCATGCCTTACTTGAAAGAAGCAGGAATCAAGGTTATTCCAGTTATTGCCAGTGTCAAGCATGCTCAAAAAATGCAAGAATTGGGAGTTGATGCTGTAATCGCTGAAGGTTCAGAAGCTGGTGGCCATATTGGAGAGACCAATACAATGGCTCTTATCCCACAAATCGTTGATGCGATAACGATTCCAGTCATTGCTGCAGGAGGTGTGGCAGATGGTCGTGGACTTGCTGCTGCGATTGCCCTAGGTGCACAAGGAGTTCAAATGGGAACAGTTTTTCTTGCTTCAGAAGAATGTCCAATTTCTCCAGCCTATAAAGAAGCTATTTTGGCGGCAAGTGATACAGCGACTGCGGTTACAGGCCGAATTGCGGGAGCGCCAGTTCGTTGTATTCGCAATGAGATGACGGATCACTACATTGAATTAGAGCAGAAAGGTACAAACCGAGAGGAACTGGAAGAAATTACGATCGGTTCCCTATCTAAGGCTGTCTATGAAGGTGATACAGTTCATGGTTCAATGATGAGCGGACAAATTGCGGGTTTGGTGAAAGACATCAAACCATGTAAGACTATTTTAGAATCAATTGTGAAACAGGCGCAAGAGTGCCTACAAGACATTCGATTAGAATTAGGTGAATAATGTAATCTAGGCGGAAGATTCTGCACTGATGTGGAAAAAGGAGAGCGAGGCATTTGCTATCCTTTTTTATATATGGTTTCTTTAAGAGCATCTTGCTATAATAAAAGCAGTGCTTTCTCTTTAAAGGTCGCTTTTTAAGGGCTTTTGTGATATAATAATGCGCAAGAGGTTTAGAATGAAAAAAAATAATTTAATCCCGTTTTCTGCAGTCTTGCTAGGACTTGCAACTTTCGGAATCTTAACTTTGCTGATTATTTTTTCACATAATCTTGCTGTAACAATCACTGTTTTATTTTTATTTGTACTGCTTTATCTGCTTTTATTTGTATGGCAAAAAAAACAGTATGAAAAGAGCGAAATTGAACAAATCCAATATGTAAATCACCAAGCCGAAAATAGCTTGAGTACTTTGCTTGATCAAATGCCGGTGGGAGTCCTGAAATTAGACTTATCAAGTGGAGAAGTAGAATGGTTTAATCCTTATGCTGAGTTAATTTTGACAAATGAAGAAGGGGAAATTGATGTTGAGTTAATTCAAGCCATCATCAAGGCTTCTGTTGGGAATCCTGGTTCGTATGCTACCTTGGGTGAAACACGATATGCTGTCCATATGGATAAGGCTTCAGGCGTTTTGTATTTTTTTGATGTTTCTGGGGAGTACGAAGCAACTGTCGAATTGGTAACTAGCCGTCCAGTCATTGGGGTCATCTCAGTGGATAATTACGATGATTTGGAGGATGCGACGTCTGACTCTGATATCAGCCATATCAATAGCTTTGTAGCTAATTTTGTTTCAGAATTTGCTAGTAAGTATGCTATGTTTTCTCGCCGTGTGGGGATGGATCGTTTTTATTTATTCACAGATTATACAGTACTCGAGGAATTGATGAATGATAAATTCTCTGTTATTGATACTTTCCGAGAAGAATCAAAACAGAGGCAACTAGCCCTAACTTTAAGTATGGGATTTTCTTATGGTGATGGAAATCATGAAGAGATAGGGAAAATTGCCTTGCTCAACTTGAACTTAGCAGAAGTTCGCGGTGGTGACCAGGTGGTGGTCAAGGAAAATGATGAGACCAAGAATCCAGTCTACTTCGGTGGAGGAACTGCTGCGTCTATCAAACGTACTCGTACACGTACGAGAGCCATGATGACAGCCATTTCTGATAAGATTCGAAGTGTTGACCAGGTTTTTGTAGTCGGTCATAAAAATCTAGATATGGATGCCTTGGGCTCTGCTGTCGGTATGCAGTTGTTTGCAAGTAATATTATTGAAAACAGTTATGCTGTCTATGATGCAGATAAAATGTCAGCAGATATCGAGCGTGCTATCCAGTTCTTAAAGAAGGAAGATACTACGAAACTCTTATCTCTTACAGATGCGATGAAGCTAGTTACAAGCCGTTCGTTATTGATTTTAGTGGATCACTCAAAGACGGCTTTGACCTTATCGAAAGATTTTTATGATTTGTTTACTCAAACCATTGTTATTGACCATCATAGACGTGACCAGGATTTCCCTGAGAATGCAGTCATCACCTATATTGAAAGTGGGGCAAGTAGTGCCAGTGAGCTGGTCACAGAATTGATTCAGTTCCAAAATTCTAAGAAAAATCGTTTGAGTCGTATGCAGGCTAGCGTACTGATGGCTGGAATGATGCTGGATACCAAGAATTTCACATCTCGCGTGACGAGTCGAACCTTTGATGTGGCTAGCTACCTGAGAACACGTGGAAGTGACAGTATTGCTATCCAGGAGATTGCTGCGACAGATTTTGAAGAGTATCGTGAGGTAAATGAACTCATTTTACAAGGTCGTAAGTTAGGTTCAGATATCTTGATTGCCCAAGCTAAGGACTCAACGACTTATGACACCGTTGTTATCAGTAAGGCTGCCGATGCTATGCTGGCCATGTCCGGTATTGAGGCTAGTTTCGTTCTGGCAAAAAATACACAAGGATTTATCTCCATCTCGGCTCGAAGCCGTAGTAAAATCAATGTGCAACGCATTATGGAAGAGCTAGGTGGCGGAGGCCATTTTAATCTAGCGGCTGCGCAAATCGAGAATATGAGTCTGTCAGAAGCAGGAGAAAAATTGACTCAACTAATCTTGGATGAACTAAAGGAAAAGGAGAAAGAAGAATGAAAGTAATCTTTTTAGCAGATGTTAAAGGAAAAGGAAAAAAGGGCGAAATCAAGGAAGTGCCAACTGGCTATGCTCAAAACTTCCTGATTAAAAAGAATTTGGCCAAGGAAGCGACTGCTCAAGCAGTGGGTGAGTTGCGTGGAAAACAAAAATCAGAAGAAAAGGCTCATGCTGAAATGATTGCCGAAGCAAAAGCCATCAAGGCTAAGCTTGAAGCAGAAGAAACGGTTGTAGAGTTTGTTGAAAAGGTTGGACCGGATGGCCGTACATTTGGCTCCATCACTAACAAGAAAATTGCAGAAGAATTGCAAAAGCAGTTTGGTATTAAGATTGACAAACGCAATATTCAAGTGCAAGCACCAATTCGAGCAGTAGGTTTGATTGATGTACCAGTGAAGATCTATCAAGATGTTACAAGTATCATCAATCTTCGTGTAAAAGAAGGTTAAGTTTACAACTTGTTGACAAGATTGTAAAAGGAAGGAAAGTCGGATGGCAGAAGTAGAGGAACTGCGAGTTCAACCTCAGGATATTTTGGCAGAACAATCTGTTCTGGGGGCTATTTTTATAGATGAGAGTAAGCTCGTTTTTGTCCGAGAATACATTGATTCTCGTGACTTCTTTAAGTATGCTCATCGATTGATTTTCCAAGCGATGGTAGATTTGTCGGATCGTGGGGAAGCGATTGATGCGACGACAGTTCGGACGATTTTGGATAGTCAAGGGGATCTCCAAAATATTGGCGGCTTGTCTTATCTTGTTGAAATCGTCAACTCTGTACCAACTTCAGCTAATGCGGAATATTATGCTAAAATTGTAGCCGAAAAGGCTATGCTACGTCGCTTGATTTCCAAGTTGACAGAGTCTGTCAACCAAGCTTATGAGGCTTCTAAGCCTGCAGATGAAATCATCGCTCAGGCTGAAAAGGGACTCATTGATGTTAGCGAAAACGCCAATCGTAGTGGGTTCAAGAACATCCGAGATATTCTAAATATCAACTTTGGGAACCTAGAAGTTCGGTCACAACAAACAACGGATATCACTGGTATTGCAACGGGTTACCGTGATTTGGACCATATGACGACAGGTCTCCATGAGGAGGAATTAATTATTCTAGCGGCGCGACCAGCAGTTGGTAAGACGGCCTTTGCTTTGAACATTGCTCAGAACATTGGGACTAAGTTGGACAAGACGGTTGCTATCTTTTCGCTGGAAATGGGTGCGGAAAGTCTAGTAGACCGTATGTTGGCGGCCGAAGGATTAGTGGAGTCCCATTCTATCCGTACGGGTCAATTGACTGATGAGGAGTGGCAAAAGTATACCATTGCCCAAGGGAACCTAGCCAACGCGAGTATTTATATCGATGATACACCAGGGATTCGGATTACGGAAATTCGTTCGCGCTCACGTAAACTGGCTCAAGAAACAGGCAATCTAGGCTTGATTTTGATTGACTACCTACAGCTTATAACAGGGACTGGTCGCGAGAACCGCCAACAAGAAGTTTCTGAAATTTCTCGTCAGTTGAAAATTCTAGCTAAAGAGCTAAAGGTTCCAGTCATTGCTCTTAGTCAGTTATCTCGTGGAGTGGAACAGCGTCAGGATAAGAGACCAGTCTTGTCTGATATTCGTGAATCGGGTTCTATCGAGCAGGATGCAGATATCGTAGCCTTTCTATACCGTGACGACTACTATGATCGTGCGGGTGAAGAAGAGGAAGGAATTCCAAATAACAAGGTGGAGGTTATCATCGAGAAAAACCGTAGTGGAGCTCGCGGAACAGTGGAATTGATTTTCCAAAAAGAATACAATAAATTTTCAAGTATCTCAAAGAGGGAGGCATAAGATGTCAGATGCATTTACAGATGTAGCCAAGATGAAAAAAATCAAAGAAGAGATCAAGGCACATGAGGGACAAGTCGTTGAAATGACTTTGGAAAATGGCCGTAAGCGCCAAAAAAATAGATTGGGTAAGCTAATTGAGGTTTATCCATCTCTATTTATCGTTGAATTTGGGGATGTTGAAGGAGACAAACAAGCCAATGTTTACGTTGAATCCTTCACCTACTCAGATATCTTGACAGAAAAGAACTTGATTCGCTATCTAGACTAAGAATCCTAAAATGAAGTGAGCTTTGCTCACTTTTTTCTTTTTCTCCCGAATAGTATAAACGAGGGTAACCTCGGAAATTTACATTATTAAGGAGAATGAATGACGTTTTTAAAATCAGGAGTTAAGAAGAGTAGATATACTCAGTTGGGTTTAGGGCTGGCTACTTTGTTCGTTACAAGTACCTTTTTATTTGGTGGAGAATCGGTTCAGGCTGACAGTGTAGCGCGTGGTGATGATTACCCGCTTCACTATAAAAATGGTAGTGTGGAAATCGATCAGTGGCGGATGTATTCTCGCCAGTGTACGTCTTTTGCGGCCTTTCGTTTGAGTAGTGTGAATGGCTTTGAGATCCCGCCTGCTTATGGAAATGCAAATGAATGGGGACATCGTGCAAGGCGAGAAGGCTACCGTGTGGATAGCAAACCAGCAGTTGGGGCTATTGCTTGGTCAACAGAAGGATATTATGGGCACGTGGCCTGGGTATCAAATGTATCAGGGGATACGATTGAGATCGAAGAGTATAATTATGGGGTTCGAGAAAAGTATAACCGTCGAAAAGTCAAGGCTAGTTCGATGACAGGTTTTATTCATTTCAGGGATTTATCCGCTAACTATAGTGTGAGTGAGGGTTCTCGTAACTCAGAGCTTCCGTCCAGCGGGACAATAGTATTCACGGGGAAATCACCTATTATGGACCAACCGTCAAGTACAGGAAAGGTTATTGATTACTATTATGCTGGTGAGAGTGTGAGTTATGATCAAGTTCTTGAAAAGGATGGTTATAAGTGGCTCGGTTATCTATCCTACAGTGGTGCTAGAAGGTATGTGCAGTATGAAAAGTTAAGCAATACAGAGAATGGGTGGAAAAAAGAAGGAGGGAGTTGGTATTACCGAGAGAATGGTAAGCTAGCGACAGGGTGGAAAAAAGTTAATGGCAATTGGTACCATTTAAAAGAAAATGGGGCCATGTCAACAGGTTGGGTGAAGGATAGTTCGCATTGGTACTATCTAAAGGCATCAGGGGAGATGCAGACAGGATGGCTCAAGGAAAATGGAACATGGTATTATTTGGAGAGTTCAGGGGCTATGAAGTCTAGCCAGTGGTTCCAGGTAGGAGGAAAGTCTTATTACGTCAATGCTTCAGGGGCTTTAGCAGTGAATACTACTGTAGATGGCTATCGAGTGGATAGTAATGGAGCTAGAATCTAGAAAGAATATAAAAAAGAGGGCTTCACTACCATTTGCCTATTCTTTCCGATGGTATTTTTCCTTGCTTTCCTTTATAATGGGTGTATGGACAAGAAAAAATTATTATTAATTGATGGATCTTCAGTTGCTTTTCGAGCTTTTTTTGCGCTCTATCAGCAGCTGGATCGATTTAAAAATGCTAATGGTCTTCATACCAATGCAATCTATGGCTTTCAACTTATGTTGAATCATGTATTGGAGCGAGTTGAACCCAGCCATGTTTTGGTAGCTTTTGATGCAGGTAAGACGACTTTCCGAACAGAGATGTATGCAGACTACAAGGGTGGCCGTGCTAAAACTCCGGATGAGTTTCGTGAGCAATTTCCCTTCATTCGTGAGTTGTTAGACCATCTTGGGATTCGCCATTATGAGTTGGCCCAGTATGAAGCTGATGATATCATCGGGACCCTAGGTCGTTTGGCTGAGAAGGATTCTTTTGATGTGACAATCGTTAGCGGAGATAAGGATTTGATCCAGTTGACGGATGAGCATACGGTGGTCGAGATTTCCAAGAAAGGTGTGGCTGAGTTTGAGGCCTTTACGCCAGACTATCTCATGGAAAAGATGGGCCTCACACCAGCTCAGTTCATTGATCTTAAGGCTCTTATGGGGGATAAGTCTGATAATATCCCTGGTGTCACGAAAATCGGTGAAAAGACGGGTATCAAGCTCTTGCTAGAACACGGTTCGTTAGAGGGTATTTATGAAAATATCGATGGGATGAAGGCTTCTAAGATGAAGGAAAATCTCATCAATGACAAGGAACAAGCCTTTTTGTCGAAAACACTGGCAACTATCGATACCAAGGCACCGATTGAGATTGGCCTTGATGATTTGGTCTATAATGGCCCAGATGTGGAAAATCTCGGGAAATTCTACGATGAGATGGGCTTCAAACAGCTCAAACAAGCTCTAAATGTTTCGTCAACGGATGCGCCTGAGAGCTTGGATTTCACTATCGTTGATCACGTCAGTCAAGACATGCTGAGTGGCGACTCTATCTTCCACTTTGAGCTTTTTGGTGAGAATTACCATACAGATGACTTGGTTGGTTTTGCTTGGTCTTGTGGGGATAAACTTTACGCTACAGACAAACTTGAGCTCTTGCAGGAGCCGATTCTCAAGGATTTTCTAGAAAAAACACCTCTGAAAGTGTATGACTTTAAGAAAGCGAAGGTTCTTTTAAATCGCTTGGGTTTGAATCTGCAGGCTCCTGCTTTTGACAGTCGTTTGGCAAAATACTTACTCTCAACAGTCGAGAATAATGAAATTTCAACTATTGCGAATCTCTATGGCCAGACTTATTTGGCTGATGATGAGACCTTCTATGGTAAGGGGGTCAAGAAAGCCATCCCTGAGAGAGAAAAATTCTTGGAGCATTTGGCTCGCAAAGTTGCAGTATTGGTTGAGACTGAACCTGTTTTACTTGAAAAACTCAGTGAACATGGGCAGTTAGACCTTCTCCATGACATGGAGCAACCTCTGGCTTTTGTCCTTGCTAAGATGGAAATTGCTGGGATCAAGGTCAAAAAAGAAACTCTGCTTGAGATGCAGGCTGAAAATGAGCTTGTTATTGAAAAACTGACTCAAGAGATTTACGAGTTGGCTGGTGAAGAGTTTAATATCAATTCTCCTAAGCAGTTGGGTGTGCTTCTCTTTGAAAAGCTCGGTCTTCCTCTAGAGTACACTAAGAAAACCAAGACAGGTTACTCGACGGCCGTGGATGTGCTAGAGCGTCTAGCTCCTATTGCGCCAATTGTTAAGAAAATTCTAGACTACCGTCAGATTGCTAAGATTCAATCGACTTACGTGGTTGGCTTGCAGGATTGGATTTTAGATGATGGCAAGATTCACACGCGCTATGTGCAGGATTTGACTCAGACTGGGCGTTTGTCTAGTGTGGATCCAAACTTGCAAAATATTCCTGTTCGTTTGGAACATGGCCGCCTCATTCGTAAGGCTTTTGTCCCTGAGTGGGAGGATAGTGTCTTGCTCAGCTCGGACTATTCACAGATTGAGTTGCGCGTTTTGGCCCATATCTCTAAGGATGAGCACTTAATCAAGGCCTTCCAAGAGGGAGCAGATATCCATACTTCCACAGCTATGCGTGTCTTTGGAATTGAACGTCCTGAGGATGTGACTCCAAACGACCGTCGCAATGCCAAGGCGGTTAACTTCGGAGTGGTTTATGGGATTTCAGACTTTGGTTTGTCTAATAATCTGGGCATTAGCCGTAAGGAAGCAAAAGCCTACATTGACACTTACTTTGAACGCTTCCCAGGTATTAAAAACTACATGGATGAGGTGGTGCGTGAGGCGCGTGATAAGGGCTATGTAGAGACCCTCTTCAAGCGTCGTCGTGAGTTGCCAGATATTAATTCACGCAACTTCAACATTCGTGGTTTTGCAGAGCGGACTGCCATCAACTCTCCTATCCAGGGTTCAGCAGCAGATATTCTCAAGATTGCTATGATCCAGCTAGACAAGGCTTTGGTAGAAGGCGGCTATCAGACCAAGATGCTCTTGCAAGTGCATGATGAAATCGTCCTTGAGGTTCCGAAATCGGAACTAGCAGCCGTTAAAGCTCTAGTGAAACAAACCATGGAAGAAGCCATCCAGCTCAGTGTTCCCCTTATTGCAGATGAAAATGAAGGGGCAACCTGGTACGAGGCTAAATAAGAAAACTATGATAGAGTTTGAAGCATATGTCTTCAAACTCTTTTTCAAGATTTTCTGTAAGCAGTTTCCTTGACTTTTCCTTGTATTTGCGTTACTATATGTCCATATAAGATATAGGAGTCTGTGTACAGTCTGAGAGGAAGTGTTAAACTTCGACCGCACCTGATCTGGGTAATGCCAGCGTAGGGAACGATACTTAGCCGAATTCTGCACCTTTTCCATATATGGAAAAGGTTTTCTTTTTGTTAAAGGGAAACCTGAGAAAAGGAGGTTTTTATGAAAGCAAGCATTGCCTTGCAAGTCTTGCCCCTATCACAGGGGATCGATCGAATTGCTATTATCGATCAGGTTATTGCTTATCTGCAAGCTCAGTCCGTGACCATGGTAGTGACACCATTTGAAACGGTCCTGGAAGGGGAGTTTGATGAGCTCATGCGCATTCTCAAAGAAGCGCTTGAAGTGGCTGGGCAGGAGGCAGATAATGTCTTTGCCAATGTCAAAATAAATGTAGGAGAGATTTTAAGTATTGATGAGAAACTTGAAAAGTATACTGAGACGACACATTAGTCTATTGGGTTTTCTAGGAGTCTTGTCAATCTGGCAGTTAGCAGGAATATTCAAACTTCTCCCCAAGTTTATCCTGCCAACTCCTTTTGAAATTCTCCAGGCCTTTGTTCGTGACAGAGAATTTCTCTGGCACCATAGCTGGGCGACCTTGAGAGTGGCTTTGCTCGGACTAGTCTTAGGAGTCTTGATTGCCAGTCTCATGGCGGTACTCATGGATAGTCTAGCTTGGCTCAATGATCTTATCTACCCTATGATGGTGGTTGTCCAGACCATTCCGACCATTGCCATAGCCCCAATTTTAGTCTTGTGGCTAGGCTATGGAATTTTACCCAAGATTGTCTTGATAATCCTGACAACAACCTTCCCTATTATCGTCAGTATTTTGGATGGATTTAGGCATTGTGACAAGGATATGCTGACCTTATTTAGTCTGATGCGAGCCAATCCTTGGCAAATCCTGTGGCATTTTAAAATCCCTGTCAGCCTACCCTACTTTTATGCAGGTCTGAGGGTCAGTGTCTCCTACGCTTTTATCACAACCGTGGTGTCCGAGTGGCTAGGAGGTTTTGAAGGTCTTGGTGTTTATATGATTCAGTCCAAGAAACTGTTTCAGTATGATACCATGTTTGCCATTATTATTCTGGTGTCGATTATCAGCCTTATCGGTATGAAGTTGGTCGATATTAGTGAAAAATACGTGATTAAATGGAAACGTACTTAAATAGAGCGTTTTAGAAAAAGAAAAGAGGAAATGAAAATGAAGAAAACATGGAAAGTGTTTTTAACGCTTGTGACAGCTCTTGTAGCTGTCGTGCTGGTGGCTTGTGGTCAAGGGACTGCTTCTAAGGACAATAAAGAAGAACTCAAGAAGATTGACTTTATCCTAGACTGGACGCCAAATACTAACCACACAGGGCTTTATGTTGCCAAGGAAAAAGGTTATTTCAAAGAAGCTGGAGTGGATGTTGATTTGAAATTGCCACCAGAAGAAAGTTCTTCTGACTTGGTTATCAATGGCAAGGCACCATTTGCAGTGTATTTCCAAGACTACATGGCTAAGAAATTGGAAAAAGGGGCAGGAATCACTGCCGTTGCCGCTATCGTTGAGCACAATACATCAGGAATCATTTCTCGTAAATCTGACAATGTGAGCAGTCCAAAGGACTTGGTTGGTAAGAAATACGGTACTTGGAATGACCCAACGGAGCTAGCTATGTTGAAAACATTAGTAGAATCACAAGGCGGAGACTTTGAGAAGGTCGAAAAAGTACCAAACAACGACTCAAACTCGATTACACCGATTGCCAATGGCGTCTTTGACACCGCTTGGATTTACTATGGGTGGGATGGTATCCTTGCCAAATCGCAAGGCGTAGATGCTAACTTCATGTACTTGAAAGACTATGTCAAGGAGTTTGACTACTACTCACCCGTTATCATCGCTAACAACGACTATCTCAAAGACAACAAAGAAGAAGCTCGTAAAATCATCCAAGCCATCAAAAAAGGCTACCAATATGCCATGGAACATCCAGAAGAAGCTGCAGATATCCTCATCAAGAATGCACCTGAACTCAAGGAAAAACGTGACTTTGTCATCGAATCGCAAAAATACTTGTCAAAAGAATACGCAAGTGACAAGGAAAAATGGGGACAATTTGACGCAGCTCGCTGGAATGCCTTCTACAAATGGGACAAAGAAAATGGTATCCTTAAAGAAGACTTGACTGACAAGGGCTTCACTAACGAATTTGTAAAATAATGACAGAAATTAGACTAGAACACGTAAGCTATGCCTATGGCGATGAAAAGATTTTGGAGGACATCAACCTGCAGGTGACTTCGGGTGAAGTGGTTTCTATCCTAGGTCCAAGTGGTGTTGGAAAGACTACTCTCTTTAACCTAATCGCTGGGATTTTAGAAGTCCAGTCTGGGCGAATTGTCCTTGACGGCGAGGAGAATCCTAAGGGGCGCGTGAGTTATATGTTGCAAAAGGATTTGCTTTTGGAGCACAAGACGGTGCTTGGCAATATCATCCTGCCTCTCTTGATTCAAAAGGTGGATAAGGCGGAGGCCATTGCCCGAGCGGATGAAATCCTTGCGACCTTTCAGCTGACAGCTGTACGGGATAAGTATCCTCATGAACTTAGCGGTGGGATGCGCCAGCGTGTGGCCTTGCTTCGGACCTACCTTTTCGGGCACAAGCTCTTTCTCTTGGATGAGGCCTTTAGCGCCTTGGATGAGATGACCAAGATGGAACTCCACGCTTGGTATCTGGAGATTCACAAGCAGTTGCAACTGACGACCTTGATCATCACGCATAGTATTGAAGAGGCTCTCAATCTCAGCGACCGCATCTATATCTTGAAAAATCGTCCCGGGCAGATTGTTTCAGAAATTAAACTAGATTGGTCTGAAGACGAGGACAAGGAAGTCCAAAAAATTGCCTACAAACGTCAAATATTAGCAGAATTAGGCTTAGATAAGTAGAAAAATAGGGAGTTGGTGAAGATTATCCTTTACCAGCGCCCTTTTCCTTTAAAAAAATCAAAAATTTCGGTATAATAGTCAAAGATAGTCAAGGTTCAAAGAAGGAGTTTGATTTACTATGAGATTTAAAAATACATCAGATCATATCGAAGCCTATATCAAGGCGATTTTAGACCAATCTGGTATTGTGGAATTGCAACGGAGCCAGTTAGCAGATACCTTCCAGGTTGTACCGAGTCAGATTAACTACGTCATCAAGACCCGCTTTACGGAAAGTAGAGGTTACTTAGTTGAGAGTAAACGAGGTGGTGGAGGCTACATTCGCATAGGGCGGATTGAGTTTTCCAGTCATCATGAGATGCTCCGCGATTTGCTTTACTCGATTGGTGAGCGAGCTAGTCAGGAGATCTATGAGGATATTCTCCAGCTTTTGGTGGAGCAGGACTTAATGACCAAGCAGGAGATGACCTTGCTAACTTCAGTAGCAACGGATCGTGTCCTAGGGGAAGAAGCCTCAGTTGTCCGTGCCAATATGCTCCGACAGCTATTACAAGAGGTAGATAGAAAAGAGAAGTAAGATGAACTATTCAAAAGCATTGAATGAATGTATCGAAAGTGCCTACATGGTTGCGAGCCATTTTGGAGCTCGTTATCTAGAGTCTTGGCATTTATTGATTGCCATGTCCAATCACAGTTATAGTGTGGCAGGTGCAACTCTAAATGATTATCCATACGAGATGGACCGTTTAGAAGAGGTTGCGTTGGAACTGACTGAAACGGACTATAGCCAAGACGAAACCTTTACAGAATTACCCTTTTCCCATCGTTTGGAAGTTCTCTTTGCAGAAGCAGAGTATGTGGCCTCAGTGGTCCACGCAAAGGTGCTAGGGACAGAGCATGTCCTCTATGCGATTTTGCATGACGGCAATGCCTTGGCGACTCGTATCTTGGAGAGGGCTGGTTTTTCTTATGAAGACAAGAAAGATCAGGTCAGAATTGCTGCTCTTCGTCGCAATTTAGAGGAACGTGCAGGTTGGACAAGAGAAGACCTTAAGGCTTTGCGTCAACGCCATCGCACAGTAACTGACAAGCAAAATTCTATGGCCAATATGATGGGCATGCCTCAAGCTCAAAGTGGCGGTCTAGAGGACTACACACATGACCTGACGGAGCAAGCGCGCTCTGGTAGATTGGAGCCAGTTATCGGTCGTGACAAGGAAATCTCACGTATGATTCAGATTTTAAGTCGAAAGACCAAAAACAATCCGGTCTTGGTTGGAGATGCTGGTGTCGGGAAAACAGCTCTAGCACTTGGTCTTGCTCAGCGTATTGCTAGTGGGAATGTACCTGCGGAAATGGCCAAGATGCGCGTTTTGGAGCTTGATTTGATGAATGTTGTTGCGGGGACACGTTTCCGTGGAGATTTTGAAGAGCGCATGAACAATATCATCAAGGATATCGAGGAAGATGGCAAAGTAATCCTCTTTATCGATGAACTCCACACCATCATGGGTTCTGGAAGTGGTATTGACTCGACTCTGGATGCGGCCAATATCTTGAAGCCAGCCTTGGCTCGTGGAACTTTGAGAACGGTTGGGGCCACCACTCAGGAAGAATACCAAAAACACATAGAAAAGGATGCTGCCCTTTCTCGTCGTTTTGCCAAAGTGACGATTGAAGAGCCAAGTTTAGCTGATAGCATGACTATTTTGCAAGGTTTGAAAGCGACCTATGAGAAACACCACCGTGTGCAAATCACAGATGAAGCCGTTGAAACAGCTGTCAAGATGGCGCATCGTTACTTGACCAGTCGTCACCTACCAGACTCTGCTATCGATCTTTTAGATGAAGCAGCAGCAACTGTGCAAAACAAATCCAAGCATGTGAGAATGGACGAATCCGACTTGAGCCCAGCTGACAAGGCCTTGATGGATGGCAAGTGGAAACAGGCAGCCCAGCTAATCGCAAAAGAACAAGAATTGCCTGTCTATAAAGACTTGGTAACAGAGTCTGATATTTTGACCACCTTGAGCCGTTTGTCAGGTATCCCAGTCCAAAAGCTGACGCAAACGGATGCTAAGAAATACCTGAACTTGGAAGCGGAACTGCACAAACGTGTCATCGGACAAGATCAAGCTGTTTCAAGTATTAGCCGTGCGATTCGTCGCAATCAGTCAGGTATTCGCAGTCACAAGCGTCCGATTGGTTCCTTTATGTTCCTAGGACCAACGGGTGTCGGAAAGACTGAATTGGCCAAGGCCTTGGCAGAAGTCCTCTTTGATGACGAATCAGCCCTTATCCGCTTTGATATGAGTGAATATATGGAGAAATTTGCAGCTAGCCGTCTCAATGGAGCTCCTCCGGGCTATGTGGGCTACGAAGAAGGTGGAGAGTTAACCGAGAAGGTCCGCAATAAACCATACTCCGTACTCCTCTTTGACGAGGTAGAGAAGGCTCACCCAGATATCTTTAATGTCCTCTTGCAAGTCTTGGATGATGGAGTTCTAACAGACAGCAAGGGTCGTAAGGTTGATTTTTCAAATACCATCATTATCATGACTTCAAACCTTGGTGCGACAGCCCTTCGTGATGACAAGACTGTCGGTTTTGGGGCCAAGGACATTCGTTTTGATCAGGAAAATATGGAAAAACGAATCTTTGAAGAGTTGAAAAAGGCTTATCGACCAGAGTTTATCAACCGTATTGATGAAAAGGTGGTCTTCCATAGCTTGGATAGCGAACACATGCAGGAAATCGTTAAGATCATGGTGAAACCATTGATTGCCAGCCTAGCAGAGAAAGGCATCGACTTGAAACTGCAAGCTTCAGCGTTGAAGTTACTAGCAAGCCAAGGTTATGATCCAGAAATGGGAGCTCGCCCACTTCGCAGAACACTGCAAACAGAGGTGGAAGACAAGCTAGCTGAGCTCCTCCTCAAGGGAGAACTGGTAGCAGGTAAGACTCTCAAGATTGGTGTCAAAGCTGGTCAATTAAAATTTGATATTGCTTAAAAATAGAGAATCAGGAGTGATCCTGGTTCTTTTTGTGTTTATCTTTATAAAACCAAAGGAAACAAGTTGACAATATGTAAATATTGGTTATAATAAGAATAGATAGATATCAAGATTTGTATAGAATGAAAAAGAGCAGAGTTTCCTGAAATTTCCACCATTTCAATAGAGCCCTGTTTCTTTTTTTGCGTATGAAATGAAAATAACGTAAACCTAGCCAAAGAGTGAATTTTAGATAGGTTAAGAAGGGAAATAGATGAACATTTTAGTTGTAGATGATGAGGATATGATTAGAGAGGGAGTAGCTGCTTTTTTGAGAGAAGAAGGCTATCATGTTATTCTAGCAAAGGATGGGCAGGAGGCTTTGGAGAAATTTCATGAGTTCCCTATTCATCTGATGGTCTTGGATCTGATGTTACCGAAGCGGAGTGGATTTGAGGTGTTAAAAGAAATTAATGGAAATCATGATATTCCTGTAATCGTCTTAAGTGCGCTCGGAGATGAGGAAACTCAGATGCAGGTATTTGACCTTTATGCTGATGATCATGTGACGAAACCATTTTCACTGGTGCTCCTAGTCAAACGGATTCAAGCCTTGCTTAGGCGTTACTATGTTGTGGAGGATATTTGGCATTATCAAGATGTGACAGTGGATTTTACATCCTACCAAGCTCGAGTCAAGAACGAGGAGGTTGCAATTAAGCCGAAAGAATTGTTGGTTTTAAAATGTTTAATCCAACATAAGAACCAGGTCTTGAGTAGAGAGCAGATACTCGAGTCTATCTCAAATGATTTTGCAGATTTGCCTCTTGATAGAGTAGTTGATGTTTACATTCGAAATCTTCGTAAGAAGTTGGATCTGGATTGTATTGTAACAGTGAAAAATGCCGGATATAAAATTAGTTTATGATAAAAAACCCTAAATTATTAACCAAATCATTTTTAAGAAGTTTTTCGCTTTTAGGTGCAATCGCTTTGGTCATCCACATTGCCATCTATCTGACCTTCCCTTTTTATTACATTCAGCAAGAGGGTGAGAAGTTTAATGAGAGTGCGACTATTATGAGCAAGTACTTAGAAGGCAAAAATTTTCATGAACTGCCTAGTTTGCTGGAGTCCTATTCGAAATCTCTTCGCATCTCTGCCCATTTGAAAGATGATGTACTGGATAAGAGAATTTCCCTTGTGCACGACTTGGAAATAAAGGAAGGAAGTCCCACTAATTATATCGTAACGATTGACCGTCAGATTACGACAGCTGATGGTAAAAAGGTAACCATTCAATTTATTCAAGGTGTGGATATTTATAAAGAGGCAACACGGATTATGCTTCTCTATCTCCCCTATACCTTTTTAGCAACGCTTGTATTTGCCTTTCTCTTTTCCTACTTCTATACGAAACGTTTATTGGAGCCTCTCTTTTATATCTCAAAAGTTACAGGTAAGATGCAGGAGTTGGATCATGATATTCGCTTTGATGAAACGCGAAAGGATGAAGTTGGGGAAGTTGGAAAGCAAATCAATGATGTGTATGAAAACTTGCTGGCAGTCATTGATGAATCTGAGAGAAGAAATGAACGGATTGTCAGGTTGCAAAAGCAGAAAGTTTCTTTTGTTCGTGGAGCGTCACATGAGTTGAAAACCCCTTTAGCCAGTCTTCGAATTATTCTAGAGAATATGCAGTACAATATTGGGGATTATAAAGACCACCCTAAGTATATAGCAAAGAGTATCGATCAAATTGATCAAATGAGCCACTTGCTCGAAGAAGTTTTGGAGTCCTCTAAGTTCCAAGAGTGGACAGAGTGTAGCGAGACCTTGATAGTCCAGACTATTTTGACGGATGTTTTATCTCGCTATCAGGAATTAGCACGCTCAAGAGGAATAGAAATTGAAAATCAATTGACAGATGATACCAGGGTCGTCATGAGCCTCAAGGCATTGGATAAGGTTTTGACAAACCTGATTAGTAATGCAATTAAATATTCAGATAAAAATGGGCGCGTAATCCTATCCGAGCAAGATGGCTATCTTTCTATCAAAAATACCTGCCAACCTCTTAATCAAGAAGAGTTGAATCATTTGTTTGATATTTTTTACCACTCTCAAGTTGTCACAGACAAGTCTGAGGGGTCTGGTTTGGGACTCTATATCGTGAATAACATCCTAGAAAGTTATCAAATGTCTTATAGTTTTCTCCCTTATGAACAGGGAATGGAATTTAAAATTTACTTGCAAGCAGATTAGTTGTATAAAGCAAAAGAACGGAAATTTCTCCGTTCTTTTTTGTTAAAGTTCACATAGGTTTAACATGAGAATATTATTTTAAATATAGAAAAAAGAAAGGATACTGGTATGGTATTAGCGATTATTTTAGTAACCTTCCTCGTTCGATTGATTTTTTTAAAACGTTCGATGGAGAATGAAAAACGAATCCTTAGCAATGGTGGGAAAGAATTTGGAGTTGAGAATACAAAACGATTAACGATGGCTCATATTGTTTTTTATCTCTCTTGCTTCGTTGAAGCACTGGTGCACAAGACAAATTTTGATGGCATGAGCATAGTTGGTTTAGTTTTGCTTATTTTTTCCATGTTGATGTTATTGCTGGTCATTCACCTATTAGGGGATATTTGGACAGTTAAGCTAATGCTTGTCAATAATCACAAATATGTAGATCATCCTCTCTTTCGAATTGTGAAACATCCCAATTACTTTTTGAATATTCTTCCTGAGTTAGTTGGTTTAGCTTTGGTGAGTCATGCTTACGTAACTTTTATCTTTATTTTTCCTGTCTATGCGGTTATTCTTTATCAAAGAATAGCAGAAGAAGAGAAATTACTGCAAGAAGTTATCATTCCTAATGGAAGAATGAAAGGATAGCGAAAATAATATAGCAAATTTCATATACAATTCATATTAGCAGGATATACTGTAGTTAATTAAAATCATGGAGGATATAGATATGTTTAAATCAAATCATGAACGAAGAATGCGTTATTCCATTCGTAAATTTAGTGTAGGAGTAGCTAGTGTACTAGTAGCTAGCTTCTTTATGGGGAGTGTTGCTCATGCTGGTGAGATAAGCTCTAGTGCATCCACAAATAGTGCCAAGGTCACTGAGCAAACTTCATCTAAGAGTAAGGCAGGAGAAAACAAAGAAACTTCTTCTGAAAATAGTAAAAAAACAGAACCAGCTAGAGAAACTTTGAAAGATGCAAAAGAAAAATTAATAAAAGAGCTAGCGGAAAGTGACCTTCCTACAGATAAAAAAGCAGCATATCAGCAGAAAATCGAACAGGCGAATGATACAGAAAGCTTGCTTTCGATAGATAATGATTTTCACCTAGACTTACTAAAACACCATGAAAAGCAGCATATGGAACAAGAAAGGAAGGAAAAAGAAAATCAATCGAAAGATGAAAATAAGGTAGTTCCTCCGACTAAGGAGAGCTCGGAACAGTCTTACGATACTTCTACAAAAGAGAACACAGGTGCGGTCGCTGAAATTCAAAAACGTTTAAAAGAAGAAATCAGAAAAGGTACTCTACCAAATGAGCGGAAAGATTCCTTGATAAAAGAGATTGAGGGAGAAGATGACCGTGATAACCTAGAAACTTTGGAGAATAGTTATAGAGAGCTGGAAGATACTTTCAAAAAAATCAATGAAGAACTCGACCATAAAAAGAAATTGATTAGCGATATGGCAACTACAAAAGGTATCACCGAAGAGGATAAAAATTCTTTAGTAGGTGAAATCAATAAAATCAAAGAGCGAGTTGTAAATGATTTTAAGAACGAGTCGGATAAATCACTCCAAACGATTAAACAAGAAGTTATTGCTGATCTAGGTAAGTTATTCAAATCTTACAAAGCTTACGTTGAAAAAGAAATTCAAAATTACGTCAATGAACAAGTGGACGAAAACATAAAGGAGAAAAAACTAAACAAAGAAGAAGCAAACGAGGATGCCACAATCAAACAGTTACGCGAGTTGGAAAAAAAGGCGCTTCAGCAACTCGATCAGGCCGCGAAAAACGAAGAGGTGCTGAAGGCTAAACACAGTCTTCTTGATGAGATTGCAAAACTCAAAACATCTAATGGCAATAAAGAGACAACGAAACCGAGAGACAAACGAAGTGCTAAGGAGACTGATCAGCAAGATTTAGCTAAACAAATTTCAGAAGCTAATCTATCGCTTTCTAATCACATGAGTGAGCTGTTGGATAGAACTAAAAAAGATTTGAAATCTGAGGATGAGTCTAAATTTGGTGAATTAATTAAAAATGCCTTAGGAATTGTAAATAAATATAGATCAGAGCTTTCTAAAGCTCAAACAAAAGAGGAACTAGATCGGATTCTAGGAACAGCGAAGTCAGAGCTAAATGCTGCTGTGGAGGAATTCAAAAAAGGGTTAACGAAATCAACTGAGCCTCAAAGAAAGCCTGATATGGAAGGTCATATTCCTCCAACTAAAGATGGGAAATCTCAGACACCGACTGAAGAAACGAAAGAGATAGAATCTTTGAAGAATAAGGCTAAGGAAGAGCTAAAAAAACTAGAGCAAGCTTTGGCTGAAGTGAATAACTATCCAGAGTTACCAGAAAATAACAGTGATTATAAGGTGCAGAAAAAAGATATTTGGGAGGATTCTAAAAAGATTGCTCCTGATAAAATAAAAGCATTTAGAGAACAGTTAGAAAAAGGTTCATACACTGCCAAAACTCTCCAAACGTTTATAGATGACTTTATCTATTATCAAATCCATGCACAAATCGAAAAGATGACAAGACAAGTCGCTTTGTATCGAGAAAAATACGCGAAAATTCCTAGTCTAGAAAAAGAATTTGAATCAGGTATTAAGCAAACGTGGAATAAGAATTATGCTACCTTAGAAGGGAAATATCTAGCGGATTATTTTAAGAATGAATTTCTTCCATCCTTTAATAAGATTCAGCAGATTGTGGAACTTCAGAAGGCTATTAGTCAGCTTGAAGAAGAAATGAAGACAGTTCCAGATGGAGCTAAGTTAACAGGAGAAGCTGGTTCTGCTTATGAAAAGGTCAGAAATCGCGCAAGCGAAATCATTAAACAGGGGAAAGAGCTTCTAGAACAAGTAAATATTACAGAAAAGCAGCTAGATACTCAGATAGGAGAGCTTCAGAAGAGCTTATCTGAATTGAAGGTAGCGAAGGCCAACTTAGTGCCAAAGAAAGAAGATAAGAAAGAAATTCCAAAACCAGATTTGCAACCAAGTCCTAAACCAGAAGGCAAGAAACCACACACGCCGGCACAACCCGGTACTGAGGATAAAAAACCATCTATTCCAAAACCAGATTTGCAACCAAGTCCTCAACCAGAAGGCAAGAAACCACACACGCCGGCACAACCCGG
>ERZ772940.46-NODE-46-length-81340-cov-194.81_pt1 | contig 81340 bp, 67 predicted proteins | sample MGYA00511682_ERZ772940 | MGnify/ENA primary metagenome ERZ772940 (study PRJEB29015, sample SAMEA2737922) | human oral metagenome | biome: human oral; feature: human-associated habitat; material: dental | place: China | collected 2031 ... | reverse complement strand
CTGTCCCTATGTCTGAAAGGGCTCCCACCGTGGCCGCCACCGGGCACAAGAACCGCTCCATCAAACGCCTCCACCTCGACCTGCGAAACCCCCGCCTCGGCCGCCCCGCCGTAGACACCGAGGCCGAGGCCATGGGCCGGCTGCTGAAGGAGTTCGGCCCCAAGATTATCAGCCTGGCCAGAAGCATCGCCGAGCACGGACTCAACCCCACCGAGTCCTGGGCGATCGTCCACGAGGACAACAAGTATGTCGTCCTGGAAGGCAACCGCCGCCTCGTCGCCTGCCGGCTCCTCGACAACCCTCGAAAGGCCCCCGACCCGGAGACAGCCGCGACTTTCGAGCGCATCAAACGAGGAGTCCGCACCACTGGCTCCTACCTGAACCCCAGCTGTGTAGAGTTCGAGCACCGCGCCGACGCCCGCTACTGGATCCACCTCAAGCACCACGGCGCCGGCAGCGGCGAAGGCACCGCGGCATGGGGTCCAGAGATGGTCTACCTCGACCAGGTCAACAGCGGCAGCAGTCCTGTGGAGTGGAACGAGTTCTGGTACTGGCTGGAGGAGACCTACGAGCACGACCGCCCACTGGTCGACCTCATCGACCAGGCCCGACACGACCAGTACACCCTCATGGAACGCGTCTACACCTGGAAGGTCAAAGAGCTCCTCGGCGCCAGCTTCACCCAACCCGGCCAGATCAGCGTCGACGTCGACACCGAAAAGATCAAGCCGTTCATCCACGAACTCATCACCGGGATGCTCACGCCCCAGCCCAAGGATCCCAAAGCACCCGGCGCCGCCGACGTTCTTGTCATATCCTCCCGCACCCTCAACAGCAGGGACCCAGCCAGGAAACTTCTCGGTGGGGTGTGGCGGGACACCGTCGGAGACGCCGACGTCACCCCCGCCACCACATTATCGGCCGATACCGACGCATCCAGCCCGGCCCAGGGCACGGGAGAAGCGGAACCTGTCCCAGATCCCTTCAACACGTCCTCCTCCGCCGCTGGCGCTGGGACCGCAGGCGGCCCCGCATCGGAATCCGCCCCCGAAAGGAGGAACTCGCGCTCGGCCGGTTCCCGAGTACGCCAGCCAAGGACGCTCAAGAGCGAGACCCATCTCTACCACGGCGTGCAGCGCACTCACATGCCCCAACGGCTCAGGAGGCTGCTCCAGGAGTGCAGCGGCCTGGAGATCCGCTCGCACCCGGAGACGGCATCAGTCATGGCGCGCATCGCCGTCGAGCTCGCCGCCGACGCCCTCATCGACCACCAGAGCCTCAAACCGAAAAGCAAACACCTCATCGACAAGCTCACCGCCGTCATGCGCCATCTCGATCCCCGCCTGGACGCCAAGGACCCCACCCGCCCTGAACTCGCAGGAACATGGGCGGCCATACGCACCGACACTACTGACGGGCACTTCCTACGCGACCTCAACAACTGCGTGCACTCCTACCAGTTCACCGCTCCACCCGAGATCGCCGAACGAGCAAACATCCTGCTCACGCCCCTGCTCAACGCCATCAACACTGAGCTCGGCAACCCACCCACCGGGGTGGTGGCCACGAACAACCAAAACGGGCAGGCTTGACCCGTGAGGTACCTGTCCCCCCTGCGATACCCAGGCGGCAAAGCCCGCCTGGCCCCCTTCTTCACCCGCCTGATCCGCTCTCAGGTCCCCGCCTCGACCCACTACGCCGAGCCCTACGCAGGCGGCGCCGGCGCCGCCCTACGCCTCCTGACCGACGGCGCCGTCGACCACATCCACATCAACGACATCAACGCCGGAATCGCCGCGTTCTGGCGTACCATCACCACCCCCGACGGCGCCAACGCCTTCAACCAGCTCATCAACAACACACCCGTCACCATCGACCAGTGGCACCACCAGCGAACCGTCTACCAGGCCGGCCAGGCAGACGACCTCACCCTCGGCTTCGCCACCTTCTACCTCAACCGCACCAACCGATCCGGCATCCTCGACGCCCGCCCCATTGGCGGCCTCGACCAGACCGGCAAGTGGAAGATCGACGCCCGCTACAACAAACCGGCCCTCATCGAGAGAGTCAAGCACGTAGCCGCCCTCGGCCACCGCATCCATGTCACCCAGCTCGACGGCCTCGACTTCCTCACCACCATGGAGGCCCACGCCAACGACGTCCTGGTCTACGCCGACCCGCCCTACGTCGAGCAAGGAGGAAGCCTCTACCTCCACGCCTTCAACGCCGACGACCACCAGGCCCTGGCCGACAAGCTCCTGACCGCCACCTACCCGTGGCTCCTGACCTACGACGACCAGGAAATCATCTGGGCCGACCTCTACAACGCCGCCCGCTGCGCCCGCTTCAACATCGCCCACACCGCGGCCATCCAGCACGTCGGCAAGGAAACCATCGTCTATGGCTCCACCCTCACCGTCCCCACAGGCCTGGAGATCACCCCCGGCGTTCACGCAGCCTGGATCGCCTAACCCCGAAGCCTCCACGGGGAATATCGCACCACCGAGACGCCGCTACGACTGTGGTATCTAGGACAACCGCCGTCGCCTCAACGGGCCGGTCACCGTCCTGTGGTTACCTCTACCCCCTGTCTCGTGGGGGTGCTCCTGTGTGGTGTGTTGAGTGGTTGTGGATCGTTGTGGATCGTAGAGGGCGTTGTTGCGGATCGTGGTGTGCGGGGTCGGGATGCGGTGGTGGGCCAGGGCGAGGACGGTCTGGTTGTGGCGTTTGCCTTCGTCGCGTTTGCGCTGGCAGTGCGCTCGGGAGACGGGGTCGGAGCGCGGGGAGGCGAAGGCTGAGGCGAGCATGGCGTGTTTGAGGCGCTTGTTGACGGTGTGACAGATGTGTTCATCGCGGATCGATGAGCCTGAGCGGTGTGTGAGGGGAGCGGGCCCGGTGTAGGAGGCTGGCTGGGTGCCGGTGCCTGGAGGTCTTGCCCAGGGTCTCGGCCAGGAAGACGGCGGCGGCCGGGACCCCGATCCCGGGCATGGAGGTCAGGACCTGGTAAAGAGGGGGGCTTGCACCAGGGTGGCGACGTCGGCTTGCTGGGCGTGCAGGGCGATGAGCTGGCGGGCCAGGTGGGGCAGTACCGTTGCGGCGGTGTCGGTGCCGGTCTGGCGCTCCAGGGCCGAGACGGTCTGGCTGGCCGGTGGTGTGGCGTCTGCACTCGTGCTTCTTGAGCTTGGCGTTGATGCGGGCCTTGCCGGTCTTTCTCAGGGCGGTGGGGGTGGGTCAGGCGGCGATGACCTCCGGGACGGCGTCGTGCTCCAACCAGGGGTCCGGGGCGGCTTCCAGTGCGGGGTGGATCTGGGTGTATAGGCCTCGGATGCGGCCCTTGGTCTGGTTGATCTGGCGGGCCGGGTCCGGGTCAAGATCAGTCAGCATCGACAAGGCGGCTGCGTTCTCGTCCGAGGTGTTGATGGCGCTCAGGGTGTGGGGCATGGTGCGGGCGGCGCTCGCGATGATGGCCGTGTCGCGGGTGTCGGTCTTGGTGCTGCCCGGTGTCAGGTCGGCGATGCGTCTCATGGAGAGTCTGGGCAGGTAGCCGAGGTGATGCCCGTGTCCTGGGTCGCCGCCACTGCCCGGGCCCCGATGGTGGCGGGCTGGTACTACTACCAGCAGGCTCCCGTGGGTGGCCAGCTTCTCGTAGAGGGCGCGCAACCAGTCCTCGTTGTTGGGTAGGGCCTTGTCGAGGACCTTCCGCCCGTTCCGACTCAGGGCCGTGGCCCAGTGTTCGCTCTTACCGGCGTCGATGCCGATGAAGACGTTAATGCCTTCCGTTTCCATCTGTGTGCTCTTTTCATCGTGTCGCGTGGGACCAGCCGGTGGGCGACCGGTCCCGCACCCACGTTACGAAAGGCCTCACACGCAGTGGGTCGTTTCCCTTATCAGCGGTCACCGGCGCCCGGCTGCCGCGGGTGACAACACCCCCGGATCGTCTACGGGCAGGGGCAAGACATCATGACCACAGCAGCTGGCCAGCCCCCAGCACCTACCACCGAGAACCACCAACAAGATAACGGGGAGGGGGCGCCGTGACGGTCAGCGCCTGTGCGGGGTCGGTCATCTGGGGCTACGGGCGCTGCTGGCGCGTCCTCAGCGCGCCCTTACGGGCGCCGCGGGGCGGGCCCTGGCAGGAGCCCGTGTGGCCTGGGAGGCCGGCTCGTGCAGGGCCAGTCGGCCTGTGACGGCCGCGCGCACCGCGTCGGGCGGGCAGCCGGCCTCAATCTGCTGCTGCGCCCACTCCTCACAGGCAGCCTGCGAGTCCCAGGCCGTCTCGGCTGCTCGGGCCCGAGAGACGTCGGCCTGCTCCGCCCGCGTGGCCGGGGTGGACGCGTCCGCCGAGGCGTGCAGGGCGTCCTGCGCCTCAGCGGCCTCCTTGTCGGTGCACGCGCGAGCGGCCCTGGCCCGCCTGCGGGCAACACGCGAGGACGGCTTCTCGGCCTCGCGGGCATCGCCCTGCGAGGCGGGTGCCGCCGGCTGCTTCCGGGACGGGGCGTCGTGGGCTCGGTCGTGGGCGGATTGGTCGAGGTGCTGCCCCCAGTTCTCCTGCTCCTCACCGGCGATGGCTGGGGCGGTGGCCGCGAGGGCCTGGGGGTCCACGTCCTGGCTCTTCAGCGGCCGGCGGGTCTGGGCCAGGTTGATGTTCCACTTCAGCCGGGCCTGCCGTTCGCACTCGATGACCGCTTGCTCGGCCTGAGGGTCGAGCCGTGAGAAGCGCACGGCCACGCAGTGGGTGTGGGCCGCCTGCTCGGCCGAGGCGGTCTCCCACCAGCCCTTATCGAGAGCCGCCCGGTAGACGGGGGCGGCCAGACGCCGCTCACCCTCTATGACCTGACGCAGGCGACGCTCGTCCTCGGTGCTGTTCCTCTGGGCGCGAGCCAGCTCACGCTGACGCCTGATAGCCATGAACTCGGCAATCTGCATCCCTGCCCGCCACGCCTTGGCGATCTCCTGGCTGGCCTCAGCAAGAACGTCATCGCTCATCGTGCACTTTGCCTTACTCGTTGTCCTCATGGTCTCCTCCCAGAACGGGACGAGCCTGCTCAGCAGCGCGGTCGATCCGGAAGCGAGCACCCACGCCCTCCCCTTGGGCAAGGAGCCGAGCTGGTCGATCGGAGCGATCTTGCGCTCCTGGGCCTCCAGGGACCGTGTTGACGACGAGCCTCCCCGCGAGCTGGTCGTCTGAACCTGGTCGACCCAGTGCGAGCCGATCAGGTCCGAGATCATTGAGAGGAACTCCGGCTCGGCGACCGACCCGCCGTAGACCTTCACGTTCGACGCCGACCACAGCGTCTGCATTCCTTCCCGACCCCACGCCGTGACGCCCTGGGACCAGCTTTGGAGGATCGTGTCCACCAGGATCCCCCGCGACCCGAAATGGGAGTACAGGCTCGGCAGCTGCCCCCACCGGCAGACGTTGGCGGCCTCGTCCAGCATCACCAGGCCCGGGATGCTCAGACGACCTCCGGGCTGCCGCTTGGCGTGCTCCATAGCCGCCTCGGTCAAGGCCATCGTCAAAGCGGTAACCACGGGGGCCGCCGAGACCGGCCCCTCCTGGCTGAGCAGGTAGAGGGTGTCGGCGCCGAACACAAGGTCCTCAGGACGCAGCTCCGAAATCCAGCCGTTCGGCGTCACCCACGACATGATCCGCTCGTCGGCCGTGAACTCCATGATCTGCTGCGCACCAGCGAAGATACCGGACCTGGTCACCTCGACCATGTTGAGCGTGGCCTGGAGCTCGTCGGCCTTCTCGTGTTCTCCGGCCTGGCGCAGAAGCGCCACGGCCTCGTCGTCACTCGGGTCATTGACCCACTGCTTCACCGCCGCCAGGGATCGTCCCGACTTGGCCGCGGCCAGCAGGAAACGAGCTACCAGGTCACGCGCCCCCGTGTCGAAGAACGGGTTGGCTGGCCGCCGGCCGCCGGCCGGCTGGCGTCCATGAGCGCCTGCGCCATCACAGTGGCGTGCTTGCTATCGGTGACGTAACCCAGCAGGTTCCACCAGAAGGACTGCGGCTCGCCGACGATCTGCTCAGGGTCGAACACCCACACCTGCCCGCGACCACAACGCACCTGCCGCGTGAGCTCGACGATGTCCGACTTGTTGGACGTGGCGACCACGAAGCCCGGAGCCGCCAGGATCCTCGGTACCACCCAGCAGGTCGCCTTCCCCGTCCGGGGGCCCGCGAGAGCGACCGCGACCGCCTCGAAGTCGGAGTACAGGGGCCTGTCATCTCTCACCGCCCGACCCACCGGCAAGCCGAAGCTGTCGGTGCCCACCTTCAAACGGCGTGCCGTAGCCTCCACCTGGTCTCGGCTCAGCGGCTCCGTATCGCGCCGGTAGCCGACCAGCGCCGCCGCCTCATCGCCCCGGCGTCGGCGGGAGCGCGCACCCCGGAGCGCCAGCCACGGCGCCCACGCCACCAGGAGCAGGAAGGCGGCCACGAGGCCGACACATACCCACATGCCGGTGGTCGCCATCAGGGAGCCCCCGAGCAGGGCCACGATCAGCTCGACCGGGTTCCACGACGGCGACGGCCGCCCGGCCCACCACGCCCACAGGTGCACGCCCAGATCCAGGCACGCCGACCCGACCCCGAAGACGACGATGCCCACTCAGATCAGCAGCGTGGAGGGCTCCCACGTCCTGATCTCGTCACGCAGCCTTATCGCCCTCACCGCCTTCGGCGGCGGTCATCGTCCACCGCTTGTTCGTGTTGTTGATATCCAGCTCGGAGTCGGCTAGGTGCAGGTGGAACGGCCACCCTGGGGCGTCAAGTGCACAGCATCTGCCCCACACCCACCGACCGATTCGTGCGCGTCAGGGCGTCGATCCGGTCCACCAGACCCGACGAGGCGCGCATAATGCGCCAACATCTCGTCTATGATCACGTTGTAATGCCGACGCGGTGCCACACCCGCGTCAGCCAGCACCGGCGCCCCGCCACGCTCCTCCAGGATCCGCACCGCGGCATTCAGAATCACCTCCTCCCGGTCGGTGGGCGCCTGAGGACGCACGATGTGAATCAAGGAGACGATCATGTTCTTCTTGCTCTCGTGCGCACTCTGAAGCAACGCCCTGTGGATCCCACGGTTGGCTAGGCCCGGCATGATCCGCCGAGTCGACTTGCCCAGCCCGTTGAGCCCCATCACCATGGCCGACGGCGCCGGCACCGCCGACGGCGACGCTGAACCTTCTGCACCGCCGCCGATCAGGCGCTCGCCGACGATCCAGGCGCCCAGAGCGAGCACCACCAGGAACACGACAGCGGCCACGAACCGAGGCAAGAACAACGGACTACCACTATTGCTGCTCCGCCCGCCGGCGGCACCGCACAGGATCGTGCCGGACAGGACGAAAGCGAGGGACGTGGCGCTGTCCTCGCCCTCGCCCCGGCGGTTGGCGAAACCAAGACAAGAGGCGACGTAGATGAGCCCGAAGACGCAGATCGCATAACACGCCCACTTCGCCCAGCCCAGCAGCATGTCCGTCTTGGTGTCCACGCCGGGAGGCGCGACAGGGTCCGAATCCATCCCGCCCAGGCCGGCCCGCAACGCCCCGCCGTGCAGGGACGACACCACGGACAGTACGACATCATTCATGAGTTCTTCCTTCCACTGTTGTTGATGGTCTTGGTGATCCGGAGCACGCGCAGCGACCGGGGCGCCTCGCCGGGCTGAGTCAGCCTCCAGGCCGGCTGCCACGGCACGCTCAGCACCAGGGGGAAGGCCCCCACACGTCGCGGACGAGCCTGTGAAGGGCCTTGGGGCGTCTGCCGGGAGCGTCCGCCCCCAGCAGCAGCCCCACCAGCTCGACCCCCGGGCATGCCCCCTCGACCCACTCCACGGCCGCGGCCCGAGCGGCCTCCAAGCCGGCGGCACAAGTGCGCGCCGTCACCACCGCCCGCACCCCGTCCCCGGACGCGGCCGGCACCGGCCACGACTGGCCCGCGTCCCCCGCATCCAGCAGACCCGCCCACGTCGAGGCGCCCGACCCACCATGAGCCCCGACGACCCACAGACCCGTCCCCCCGGCGCTTACGTGCCCCAGTCGCCGCGACGCTGTCACCTCGGCCCCAGCGGCCCACCGGCGGTAGTCCACCCTCAGCGCCTCCTCGCCGTCGCCGACCGGCTCAGGCGGCGCGGGCTCCTGTACCCACGGATTACTTCCCATACCCCACACGTAGAACGTGCGCGCACACCACCCGCCCGGAACGAGAAGAGGAGGCTATGACCCTCCGGTACCGCGGTGCTGGCCACACAGGAAAAGACGCGGAAACCAGGGGAAACGAGCATGGCCGTCAGAGCAGAGGTGCACCACCACTGGGCGGTCGCCCGAGGCAACCACCCCGACCGCAAGCCCTCCTACTGCCTCCTGCACGAGTCTCGCTACAACGCCGCCCTGGCGCCCTCTACGACTCCCTCACCCTCAACGAGCTGCACCACCGATCCCGTCGACAGAGCAGGGTGACAGGGCGGCACCCTGCTCTGAAATGTAACCAGCACCACTGAACCACCCCGATCCCGCCGGCGAGCAGGGTGCCAGCGTGACACCCTGCCTCAACACGTGACTAGCGCCGCTGAATCAGGCGTCCCGGTACTCCTGGACCACCCCTGACCAGCACCGACACGTTCCCGACCGCCGCCCGCCAAGACCCTGCATGACAGCGCATCGGCCAAGTCCCGCAGATCTGGGTCGCATAATGCGACCCAGCCCCAGAACATGACCATCATCACACGAATGCGGCTCGGTCGTAGGCGTCCACGACCCACTGGCCCGCTCGCCAGCTCATCGGCCGCCAGCCCCAGGGCCGCGCGCCAGGACCCCACCACGAGGGTCATCCACGCCCTCGCGCATACGGCGTCCGCCCCCAGGCCCGCCAGGCGCGGGTCGTCACCGGCCCGGGTGGGGCGCCTCGAGGAGCTCCCCAGGGACAATTCGACGACCCTGCGAGTCCCGGCCCAGGCGACGGCTTTGTCCATCCCGGCCCCGATCAGGGCCTCCACCACCGAGGCCAGGACGCCCCCGAAGTCGTCCAGCGCCACCCGCTCGAGATCCACGGTCAGCTCGCCGGGCGAGTCGGTCCCGCGGGGCATCCTGGCGGGCTCGACCAGCACGACCTCCACGCTGTCGCGTCGGGCATTGTCCTTGCGCCCCGTAGCCCGCTAGGTGATCGAGGTCCACATCGCCTATGGCTCCGCCGCGGACCGGCCCCGCAACCAGCACGAGCCGGTTGGCCGCCTGATGCCCCCCGCCCGCCGGCCTCTGCGCACCAGCACCCTGCGGTCTTCCAAACATCGCAGACCACGCAGGACCGTGGACCGGTGCCGACCCGTGGAGGTCACCAGCTACCCCACCGGGCAGATGATCTCGCCGCGCCAGTCCGCCGGGCGCGCGAGCTCATGGACGATCAGCGACTCCGTTGGCGTCAGCCCCTCCAGTCCCCGCGCCCACCGCAACCAGGACACCCGCCCAACCGCGCTCACGACAACCTCCAAAAACCAAGAAGAACAAACACGCACCACCACGGCGCAGACCCGCTACCCGCCGGCTATCAACGACCGAGCTAGCAGGGCCCGCTCCAGATGAGACCTGCCCGGCAACCGCCGGCCGGCCTCAGCCAGCGCCCGACTCCACACCGGATCCGCACCCTGCTCAGCCCCCGACGACGACGCAGCAATTTTCATACTGCGCCGCTCACACCGTCAGCCATCTCAGCCTCCGACCGACGCACAATCTCCGCCGACTCCAACGGAGCCATACCAGGAACAACATTCAGCTCCAACCGCTTCGCCACCAACGACGACAACCGACCCACCCGCGACGGCAGACCCTGATCCACCACCGACCAGATCTGCTCCAGCCGCCAACCAGCCTCCAACCGCTCACGCAACAAGCCCGCCGACCTGCTGCCACCCGCACCGATGGCGGATGGACACCGGCCCCATACGTACCCGCATCCAGAACGACTCGAACGCAGTTCCCTCACCACGACATCCGCCCCTGACCAGGCACCTTGCCCGACACCGCCGACGCTGTCACCTGAGGCGCCAACGCCTCAACATCCGACCGGCGGAACAGCAGCCGCCCGTTCGGCGACACGAGCACCGGTATCTCGCCTGCGCGGGTCCGGGCCCGTAGCGTTCTTGCGGTCACGGACGGCAACTTCAGGAAGGCGGTTGCCTCACGCGGTGACATGTACTCCTGAGTGGTAGTGGTACTTGCACCGCCGATGAGGCGATCAGCTTCACCGTGAATGAGGGTCTTTTCGTCCGCCGTGCGACTCGGCGGAGCCTTGCGCACCATCTGGGGATTACTGGCCCAGGGTAGGTAGGAAGATCTGCGGAACGATCATATGGAGTGCGGAGGACTTGATTCGGACCGGCGAGTTTCTCGGCGTTAATCCAGCATCTCTGCTGCCCCACCGGGTCGAGGGCGCTCCCGCCGCGGGGAGAGGCAGCGGACCGAGCGGAGGAGATGCGGTGCCCCGGACAGGATTCGAACCTGCGGCCTTCTGCTCCGGAGGCAGACGCTCTATCCACTGAGCTACCGGGGCCCGAGGCGGAACTGTACCATCGCTCGGTCTGCGGACCGAATCCTGAGCGGCCCCGGTGCGAGACCTGGCCCGAGAACGGGCAGCCCCCGCTGCTGCTGCGCCGCCTTCAGCCTCGTCCCGTCAGCGTCAGCCAGATGAGGGCCAGATTGAGCGCGATGATGAGTGCGGCGCAGCCGCGGCTGGTCCAGCGCAGTGCGGCGCCGTCGCGCCACCGGCCCATGACCGGGCGCGACCCGGTCAGTCCCACCAGCGGCACGAGTGCGAAGGGGATGCCGAAGGACAGCACGACCTGGCTGACGACGAGGGCCCAGGTGGGTTCGGTGCCCGCCGCCAGGATGAGCAGCGCCGGAATGAGGGTGAGCAGCCGCTGCAGGAGAATTGGAATGCGCACGTGCAGCAGACCGTCCATGATCTCGGCTCCGGCGTAGGCGCCCACCGACGTTGAGGCGAGTCCCGAGGCCAGGAGTCCGACGGCGAAGACGACTCCCACCCCCGCGCCCAGCGAGGCGGTGATCGCCGCATGGGCCCCTTCGATCGTGTCGGTGCCCTCGGCCCCCGACAGGGCGGAGGCGGCCAGGAGCAGCAGTGCGATGTTGACCATTCCGGCCAGTCCGAGCGCCCATACGACGTCGACGCGTGTGGCCCGCACGAGGCGCGCGATCCTGGCTCGCCGTTTTCCGACTCCGTCCCGCGACCCCGCCTGTGCGGCTCCGGCGGCCGGGTCTCGGCTCTGTGGCTCTGCCTGCTCGCCCGTCCCGCCGTGATGGTCGCGCACGAGGGAGGAGTGAAGGTAGATGGCGTGCGGCATGACGGTGGCGCCGAGCATGGAGGCGGCCACGAGCAGGGAGTCGGTGCCTTCCAGGCGAGGAACGAGACCGTGCGCCACGTGACCCCAGTCGGGCGGAGCGGCGAGGAGACCGCCGACGAAGCCGATCGTGACGATGACGAGCAGACCGATGATCAGTCCTTCGAAGGTCCGCTGGCTGCGGCGCTGCTGGACGGCCAGGAGGAGCAGTGAGATCGCGCCGATGATGCAGCCTCCCACCAGCAGCGGCGTGCCGACCAGGAGGTTGAGGGCGATGGCACCGCCGATCACTTCCGCCAGGTCCGTGGCCACGGCCACTAGTTCGGCCTGGGCGAAGAAGGCCAGCCGGCTGCGGCGCCCGAGCCGACTCCGCAGCAGCTGCGGCAGCGAGCGGCCGGTGACGATGCCGAGCTTGGCGCTCTGGTACTGGATGAGGACCGCCATGACGTTGGCCAGCACGAGAACCCATACGAGGGCGTAACCGTAGCGGGCGCCGGCCGTGATGTTCGCGGCGACGTTGCCGGGGTCGACGTAGGCGACGGCGGCGACGAAGGCCGGGCCGAGAAGTGCGAGCAGGCGGTGGCGCGCGGGTGCGGGCCGCAGTGCGGGTGCGTGGGCACGTGCGATGCGTGCGACGGCGTCGGGTCCGTCCGCCACGGGTGCGGGCCCGGATGATGGATCGGGCCCGGGGAGGCCGGCGGAGGGGGCGTGGGAGTCGTCGAGCATGATGGCATGGCCTTGTCGGAGCACGCGGGGCGGAAGCCGGCCGCGAGTTTTAGGTTCTCCGAAAATTCTAGCGCGTCCGGCGCTCCAGCGTCCTCTCATCGATCCGTCGACTCGCCCCCGCGGCAGCTACGACGATTGGAGCGCGAGATGCCGATGCGCCGCGGTCTGGGACCGGTTCGCCAACAGCGGGGTCCGAGGACGGAGCAATGTCTCCTGAGAGCCTCTCGCCGCGCGACTTCCGCGGCTCGCTCTCGGAATACGCCCTTGTGCCGCTCCGCTAACCTATGCCCCGTGACTCCCGAAGAGCTCGCTGAAGCGATCCGCACCATCCTGACCAGCGCCGTCGCCGACGGCTCTCTCGCCCTGAGCCCCCAGGAGGTGCCGCTTCCTCGAGTCGAGCGGCCCCGCAGCCGCGACCACGGTGACTGGTCCACCAACGTCGCCATGCAGCTGGCCAGGAAGGCCGGCACCGAGCCGCGGGCACTGGCCGACCTGCTCGCCCCCCGCCTGGCCGAGGTCGACGGTATCGCCTCCGTGCAGGTGGCCGGACCCGGTTTCCTCAACGTCCGCCTGGACGCCGGGGCCGCCGGCGAACTCGCCCGCACCATCGTGGAGGCGGGCGAAGCGTACGGGTGCAACCAGACCCTCGCGGGTCAGAGCATCAACCTCGAATACGTCTCCGCCAACCCCACGGGCCCCGTTCACCTGGGCGGCGCCCGGTGGGCCGCCGTCGGCGACTCCCTGGCTCGCGTGCTCTCCGCCTGCGGGGCCGCCGTGACCCGCGAATACTACTTCAACGATCACGGCACCCAGATCGACCGCTTCGCCCGCTCGCTACTCGCCTCGGCCCGCGGCCGGGACACCCCCGAGGACGGCTACGGTGGCGCCTACATCGTCGAGATCGCGCGTCAGGTCGCCGCCGACGAGGTCGCCGCCGGCCGCCCCGACCCCGCCGGCCTGCCCGACGCGGAGGCGACGGAGGTCTTCCGCGCTCGCGGCGTCGACCTCATGTTCGCCGCCGTCAAGGCTGAACTGCACGCCTTCCGCTCGGACTTCGACGTCTTCTTCCATGAGGACTCCCTGCACTCGTCTGGTGCCGTGCTCGCCGCCATCGACCGCCTGCGGGGGCGGGGCATGATCGTCGAGCGAGACGGTGCCACCTGGCTGCGCACCACCGTCTTCGGCGATGACAAGGATCGGGTCCTCATCAAGTCCGACGGCGAGGCCGCCTACTTCGCCGCGGACGTGGCCTACTACCTGGACAAGCGCTCGCGCGGCGCCGACTGCGCCATCTACCTGCTGGGCGCCGACCACCACGGCTACATCGGCCGCATGATGGCGATGTGCGCGGCCTTCGGCGACGAGCCGGGCGTCAACATGCAGATCCTCATCGGCCAGCTCGTCAACCTGATCAAGGACGGGGCGCCCGTGCGCATGTCCAAGCGCGCCGGCACCATCGTCACCCTGGACGACCTGGTCTCCGCCGTGGGAGTGGACGCTGCCCGCTACGCCCTGGCCCGCTCATCCATGGACTCCGCCATCGACATCGACCTGGATCTGCTGGCCTCCACGTCCAACGAGAACCCCGTCTACTACGTTCAGTACGCCCACGCGCGAACCCGCAACGTGGCCCGCAACGCCGCCGAGCACGGCGTGACCCGCCGATCCGGTTTCTCCCCGGCGGCGCTGGACGACCCGGCGGACTCGGCTCTGCTGGGCGCCCTCGCCCGGTTCCCGGCGGTCGTCGCCCAGGCCGCGAGCCTGCGCGAGCAGCACCGTGTGGCTCGCTATCTCGAGGAGCTCGCGGCCGCTTATCACACGTGGTACGCCGCCACCCGCGTCACCCCCCGCGGGAACGATCCGGTCGCGCCCGGCCATGTCGCCCGCCTGTGGCTCAATGACGCCGTGTCCCAGGTCATCGCCAACGGCTTGTCCCTGCTGGGCGTCAGCGCGCCCGAGCGCATGTGACCGGTAGGCGCACCCGCACCGGTAGTGCCGACGTCTGGAGGAGGAGTTATGACCGCCGTGTCCGTGCCGGCGGGGGAGGCCCCGCTCGGCTCCCTTATCGCCCCCGAGCCCGATGAGCGCCCCGACCTGTGGCCCTCGACCGCCCGCCGCGGCGACGACGGCTCTTTGCGTATCGGCGGGCGCTGCTTGACTGAGATCCTGGCCGAGGCCCCCACCCCCGTCTTCGTCCTGGACGAGGCGGACCTGCGCGGTCGCGCCGCCACCTGGAGTGCCGCCATGGCCGAGGAGTTCTGGCCCGACTACGGCATGAACGGCGGCGAGGCCTTCTACGCCGGCAAGGCCTTCCTCTCCACGCGGGTGGCCCGCACCGTCCTGGAGCAGGGCATGGGCATCGATACCGCCAGCCGAATCGAACTCGCCGTCGGCTTGGCCGGGCTGGTCGCCGTCGACGGCGAGCGGGCCGCATCGCGCGCCGCCCGCCTCGGCCTGCACGGCAACGGCAAGACTCTCGACGAGATTCGTACGGCCCTGAGCCACCGGGTCGGCCACCTCGTCCTGGACTCACTCGATGAGGTCGCGCTCGCGACCCGGGCCGTGCGCCAGTTGCGCGAGGCCGGTGTTTACGCCCACGGTGAGACCGGCGTCGTCATGCTGCGCCTGACCACCGGCGTCCATGCCGGCGGGCACGAGTTCATCTCCACCGGTCATGAGGACCAGAAGTTCGGCGTCTCGGTCGTCTCCGGCCAAGCCGCTCGCGCCATTGAGGCCGTCCACGCCGCTCCCGAGTTGCGGCTCGCCGGCCTTCACTCCCACATCGGCTCTCAGATCTTCGATCTGGCCGGCTTCCGGGAGGCGGTCGGCATCGTCCTGCGGATGCGCCACGCCCACCCCGACGCCGCCGGGGCACTGTGCGAGGAGGTCGACCTCGGCGGCGGCTACGGCATTGCCTACACCGGAGCCGATCCCGTAGCGCCGAGCGCCGCACAGGTGGCGCGCGCCCTGGCCGAGGCTGTGCGCGGCATCTGCGCCGACTTGGGCGATGCTGTACCGCGCGTATCGGTCGAGCCGGGTCGCAGCGTCGTCGGTCCCACCACCGTCACCCTGTACACGGTCACCGGCCTCAAGCGCGTCGAGCTGGGCGACGGCGCCGGCCGCCTGTACGTCAGCGTCGACGGCGGTATGAGCGACAATATCCGCCCCGCCCTGTACGGCGCCGCCTATACGGCGCTGATCGCGGGTCGCCGTTCTGATCCCGCCGCGGGGCTGGTGCGCGCCCGCGTGGTCGGCAAGCACTGCGAGAGCGGCGATGTCGTCGTGCGCGACGTCGACCTGCCCGGCGATCTCGCGGTGGGCGATGTGCTGGCCGTTCCGGCGACCGGCGCCTACGGACGGTCCATGGCATCGAGTTACAACCTGTTCACCCGGCCCGGCGTGGCCTGGGTGGCCGACGGCGAGCAGGGCTGGGTGCTGCGCCCCGAGACCACTGAGGACCTGTTCCGCCTGGAGGGGGAGTAGGCCAACCCGGACCGGTGGGGCGGAGCCGCCGCGCCGGTGAGTTGGCCCGCGCGAGGGACGTTGAGGCAGGATCTGGGCTACGGCGTTCTGCCGGGAGCCCCTCGGCGGTCATGCCCGTGTGCATCGCCCGCCCGTCAAGCGTCAGCAGATCCAGTAGCCAGCCAAGGAGCCCTGAATGTCCTGTTTTTCTCGCAGATCCCTTCTCCTAGCCGTGGGCGCGTCCGGCGTCGCGATGATGGCCTCCACCGGCGCGGCGGTCGCCGACGAGGAGTCCTACTACACCGATGCGGGGCTGACCGCAGGTCAGTCCGTCGACCATCACCAGGCACCCACCCTGGGCCCCAACCAGACCGCGACCTCCAAGTTCACGGTCAATTTCCGCTCACTCGACGCCCCCCTGTACGCCAACACCTATGTGCGGTGCACCGGGACGGATCGGTACTCGGCGTCTTTGGTCAACAGGGAGGACCGGCTCAGGCTCCGCCTGCACAAGCTGGTCGACAATCAGACGACCGCCCTCGGGGAAGTCGCGTCGATTCCGCTGGCCGACTTGCCCGATTCCGAGGAGGAGTGGACCGTGGTCCTGGGCGTCGAGGGGAACAGACTCACAGCGAGCGCCGAGTCGGGTTCCACCAGCCTGACCGCTTCGGCCGACGACAGCGCCATCAACGACGGCGCGTACATCGTTCAGAACTTCTACCTGTCCCGGACGGGGAGCACGGCGACCGTCAAGCGCGCCTGCCTCGATCAGGCCTCCAGCAGCGAACGGACCGATGTCGTGCGCGACGAGACCTTCTCCACCCTGGTCTTCGAGGACACGTTCGACGCCGGCTCCGACTTCGCTGAGGGCAAGTGGGCGGAGTACGTCGACGGGATCTCGCCGTACCACCACCTGGATGCGACCAGCTGCCTCGATCACGACTGGGGCGTCGTCGACGTCGAGGCTCATGACGTGGCCGACGGCTGCGGCCGTCTGTGGTGGCGCCTGCGCAGGAATGAGGACGGCTCGCTCAACCCCGAGACCGGCTGGCAGAACACGATCGACACAGCGAACGGGGAGACGACCCTGCGCTACTACGACGAGGCCTACGTCACCACCGAGGACACCGACGGCGAGGGCTCACTTCAGAACTTTGTTTACGGCCGTTTGGAGAGCCGGATCAGATTCTCTCAGGAGATCGAGGGCCTGTGGGGCGGGCTCCGGCTGCAGCCGGACGACCGGTCCAACGGCGGGGAGATCGACGTCGCCGAGGCCTATGGCGGCGGGGACGCCACCGGCATCGTCGGGGCGACGGTCCACTTCTCGCAGACCGACGACCCCTCCACGAGGAAGCCGCAGGACATCCTCCCCCGCCCCGACCTGACCGAGTTCCACACCTATGCGGTGGAGAAGACCCCCTCACGAATCACGTTCTACGTCGACGACGCCCGCTTCCACGAGGTGCTGCGCGAGGACGGCGAGGAGCTGTTCGACTCGTGCTTCGGTCCCGACTCTCCCTACCACGTCTGCCTGAGCACCCGGGTCGGTTGCATGTCCTGGGACGACGCACCCGACCCGTCGGTCTTCGAGCAGGCCAGCATGGACGTGGACTACGTTCGCGTCTGGGCGATGGACTGAGGCGGCCGAGCGGCCCGACCCGCTCAGCGCGGTCTGACGATCCGGCCCGAAGGATTCATTCGTGCGATCCGGATCCGGAACCTCCCCTACTCCTCCAGGAGGAGTCGATGGGGAGGAGAATCCGTCCGGCGGCACTACTCCTCGGATGAGACTCTTCTTACAGTCGGGTCATGGATATCGCGCGCTCATCCCTGGAGGTCCCGCCCCCGTCCCGGGGTCGTCGGGCCGCTCCTTCGCAGGTGCGTCACCCCCTGCTGGAGAGCAATACGGCGGCCGCCTGGGCGCTGGCGACCTGCGTTCTGATCGGCGCGGTGCTCGTGATCGGCGTTCATCCTCCGCTCCGGGGGGCGGCCGGGCTGCTGATCGTCCTGCTCGGACTTGCGGGCTGGACGACGTTGACGGTGCGTCTGGTCAGGCGGAGGGGGCGGTGATCGCGCCTTCGCAGCGCCGGCCGGCGGACGGGGATGATTCGGTCCCAGACGGGTGCGCATGATGGGGAGGGGCGGCGCCGCCCGCGGCGCTCGCGAGCGCTGAGGCCGACGCCGCCCTCCACCCGCACGGCGGACATGTGCCGTTGCGGCGCCGGCGCCTATGCTGTGTCGGACAGTTCCCGTGCGTCCCGTCGGACGCCCTCACCGCCGACAACATCCCAAGGTGGTTCCACGTGCCCGCCCGCCCCCAGCAGCCCGCCTCCTCCCGCGCCCTCACGGTCGGCGTCCTCGGTTCCGGCACCGTCGGCACCCAGGTCGTGCGTCTCCTTCTGGAGCAGGCCGATGACTTCGCCGCGCGCTCCGGCGCACGCCTGGAGATCACCGGCATCGCCGTGCGCGACCTCGACGCGCCCCGCGACGCGGTCGTCCCCCGTGAGCTGCTCACGATCGACGCCACCGCGGTGGCCACGGGAAACGACCTCGTCATCGAGCTCATCGGTGGGATCGAACCCGCCCGCACCCTCATTCTGGCGGCCTTCACCGCCGGCGCAAGCGTCATCACCGGTAACAAGGCTCTCATCGCCGCCCACGGCCCCGAGCTCTATGCCGCGGCAGCCGCGGCCGGCGTCGACTTCTACTACGAGGCCGCTGTCGCCGGTGCCATCCCCGTCGTCTACGCCTTGCGGGAGTCCATGGCCGGGGACCGGGTCGTCTCCGTGCTCGGGATCGTCAACGGCACCACCAACTACATCCTGGACGAGATGAGCGTCAAGGGCCTGACCTTCGAGGCCGCCCTGGCCACCGCTCAGACGCTCGGCTACGCGGAGGCTGATCCGACTGCCGATGTTGATGGCCTCGACGCCGCCGCCAAGGCGGCCATCATCGCCTCTCTCGCCTTCCACACCCGTGTGGGTCTGGATGACGTGCAGGTCGAGGGCATCCGGACGGTCACCGCCGACGACATCCGCGAGGCCCGCGCCTCAGGCTGCGAGATCAAGCTTCTGGCCATCGCCCAGCGCCGCGACGACGATCACGCCCGCGGCATCTCGGTGCGGGTGCACCCCGCACTCGTGCCGACCGAGCATCCGCTGGCCTCCGTTCACGGAGCCTTCAACGCCGTCCTCGTCGAGGCCGAGTCCGCCGGGCGTCTCATGTTCTACGGGCAGGGCGCGGGCGGCGCCCCGACCGCCTCCGCGGTGCTCTCCGACGTCGTGGCCGCGGCGTCCCATCGGGTCAACGGCGGTCAGGCCCCCCGGGAGTCCAACTACGCCCGCCTGCCGATCCTCGGCCCGGAGTCCGCCGTCACCCGGTATCAGGTTCAGTTGCGCGTGGACGATCAGCCCGGCTCCCTGGCCATCGTGGCCGGCGTCTTCGCCGATAACGGCGTGTCCATCGACTCGGTGCGTCAGAGTTCCTATGTCGGAGGGCAGCAGGCGATCGTCACCATCGTCACCCACCCGGCCAGCGTCTTCCACCTGGATGCGGCCGTCGGCGCGTTGCGCGACGAGGCCCGCGTGCTGGAGGTCGTCTCCGTCCGGCGCGTCGAAGGGCAGTGACCGTGCGCCTGGGCAATGAGCGGGCCGCCGTGCGAGTACCGGCGACCACGGCCAATATGGGGCCCGGCTTCGACTCCTTCGGCATGGCCTTCCGCTATTACGACGAGGTCGAGGCCCGTGCGACCGTCGGCGCCACGCACGTGCGCGTCGAGGGCGTCGGGGAGGGGGCCGTGGCCACCGACGATTCCAACCTCGTCGTACGGGCGCTGCGCGCCGGGCTCGAGTCCGTCGGCGCACCTCAGGCCGGCTTCGAGATGCGTTGTCTCAATCGCATTCCGCACGGCGGGGGCATGGGCTCATCGGCGTCGGCCGTTGTGGCGGGCCTCATACTCGCCCGTGGTCTGCTCTCCGAGCCGCAGGCCCTGGACGACGGCGAGGTCTTCCGCCTCGCCACCGACTTCGAGGGTCATCCCGACAATGTCGCTCCCGCCGTCTTCGGAGGGGCGACCGTCGCCTGGACGGAGGCCGACGGTGAGCCTCGGGCCGCGCCCATTCCGGTGGACGGCTCGCTGCCGGTGAGCCTCCTGATTCCGCCGCCCGTGACGCGATTGAGCACCGCGCAGGCGCGCAGGGTTCTGCCCGAGTCGGTTCCGCGAGCCGATGCCCTGTTCAACACCTCGCGCGCCGCTATCCTCATGCTGGCGCTGACCGGACGCCCCGATCTGCTCATGGTCGGCACCGAGGACCGGCTGCACCAGGATTACCGGCGCAATGTCCTGCCCGCATCGATGGCGGTCATGGACTCCCTGCGCGCTCAGGGCTATCCGGCGGTCATCTCCGGGGCCGGCCCCACCGTGTTCGTCCTGGCGGATGTCGCCCAGCAGACCCGTTTCACGCTCGAGCGCCACGGTTGGACAGTCCTGCGTCCGGGTATTGATCTCAACGGCGCTCAGTCGGTTCGGGCCATCGGGTGACGCGCTGAGGGCTCGGTGGCGCATCCGGCCGCAGAGGGCGGGACGGGCCCGATCTGTCGCGCCGATTGCATTCCGCCCATGGTGGACGCGATGGGCGTTGTGGACAACGTCGTGCTGAATGCTGCTACTGTATCCGGTGACGACATCGCGGATCGCACCGCGCCGTCGTTACGCACCGGCTCTCGGCCCGTGGTCAGCCCCCGGCGCCGCCCAGTGCGCGACTCTTTCCCCGTGATGATTCCGGGGCAGTCCCCACCTGATGCACTCCACCCGATCGGGTAAGCGCATTACCACACCGTAAGGACACTCGTGACAGAGACCTCCAGCGCCCAGCCCTCGCTGTCCACCATGCGTCTTGCAGAGCTTCAGCAGCTCGCGTCCTCGATGGGCCTCAAGGGCACTTCGCGCATGCGCAAGAGTGAGCTCGTCGCTGCTATCCGCAGCGGCGGGGCTTCTGCGCCCGCCACCCCGCTCGCCGGCGACACCGGGCCGACGACGCCTCCGGCCGCGGCCGAGTCGACCGGCGAGAAGCCCGCCGTGGAGGCGGACGAGACCGAGGCGGGGACGAATCGGACGAAGGCCGTCGAGAAGGCGGATAAGTCTGAGGTCGTCGAGACTCCCTCGTCGCCGTCGCTCGCGGTTGAGCGAGCCGACGCGCAGGATGACAGCCAGCCGATCGAGGCGCAGACCCACCCGCGACGCCGTCGTGCGGCTGCAGCGGGCGGCGCGCCGCGCGCCGAGACCCCCGTCCTCGATCCGTCGACTCGCTCGGGGGAGCGCACCGACCAGGCCGATCATGGCGCTTCCGGTGAGGGTCGTTCCCGCAGGCAGGCGCGCGGGCGGGATGCTCAGCGCAGCGAGGAGCAGGGTTCTGCGGATTCATCCCGTCGCGGACGCCGGCGAATCCAGGCCGCTGCCGGTTCGCCCGAGCGGGCTGTGCATGATCAGCCCGACTCCTCGCCCGAAGACCACCTCGATGCGAAGGCCGCACTCATGCGCGATCTTGCCGATGCCACCGGCACCGCCGCCATCGAGCCCAACGGACGCAAGCGTCGCGATGGCGGTCAGGGCAACGAGAACAGTTGGGAGGAGGAGGGGCGCAGCGGCGGCGGTGGGCGCCGTCGTCGCGGTCGCAAGCGCCGTGACCGCGATCGTGACCGCGACGGCTCTCAGGGCGATAATGGCCAGGGCCGTAACCAGCAGTCGCGCGAGGATGAGGTCCTCCTACCGGTGGCGGGCATTCTCGATGTCTCCGACCGTCAGCACGCCTACCTGCGCACTTCCGGCTACCTTCAGGGGCCCAAGGACGTCTACGTCTCGAACCAGCAGATCAAGGACAACGGCTTGCGTCCCGGCGACGCCATCACCGGATGGGTCCGTGAGGGCGGCGAGACCTCTCACCCCGGCGGGGGTCATCAGGGGCGCGGGAACCGCCGCCAGAATCGGGCGAACCGTCAGAAGTACAACCCCCTGGTGAGCGTCGAGGCCGTCAACGGAATGGAGCCCGAGCGCGCCAGGCGCCGCCCAGAGTTCACCAAACTCACTCCACTCTACCCGCAGGAGCAGCTGCGCCTGGAGACCACGCCTAAGGCCCTCACCCCGCGCGTCATCGATCTGGTCGCTCCCATTGGCAAGGGGCAGCGAGGCCTCATCGTCTCTCCGCCCAAAGCGGGTAAGACCATTATTCTGCAGCAGATCGCCAACGCGATCGCTGTCAACAACCCTGAGGCCCATCTCATGGTCGTGCTCGTCGACGAGCGGCCCGAGGAGGTCACCGACATGCAGCGCACGGTCAAAGGCGAGGTCATCGCCTCGACCTTCGACCGTCCCGCCTCGGATCACACGACTGTGGCCGAGCTCGCCATCGAGCGCGCCAAGCGGCTGGTCGAGCTGGGTCAGGATGTCGTGGTGCTGTTGGATTCCATCACTCGCCTGGGCCGCGCTTACAACCTGGCCGCCCCGGCCAGCGGCCGCATCCTGTCCGGCGGTGTGGATGCCAGCGCGTTGTACCCCCCCAAGCGCTTCTTCGGCGCCGCTCGCAACATTGAGAATGGCGGATCGCTCACGATTCTCGCCACGGCTCTGGTGGAAACGGGCTCGAAGATGGACGAGGTCATTTTCGAGGAGTTCAAGGGCACCGGCAATATGGAGCTGCGTCTGTCGCGTCAGCTCGCCGAGAAGCGCATCTTCCCGGCCGTGGACGTGGCCGCCTCCTCCACCCGCCGTGAGGAACTGCTCATCGATCCCGCCCAACTCAAGATCATGTGGCGGCTGCGCCGTCTATTCACCGGGCTCGAGCAGCAGCAGGCGCTCGAGCTGGTCATCGGCAAGCTCAAAGACACCAGTTCCAACGCCGAGTTCCTCATGGTCATCTCCAAGACGACGCCGGCCGGCACGTCGCTGGCCGACACGGACGACGAATAGGCGCTGCACGCGTCGGAATCGAGCGGTCTGCGTCCAGTACGCGCCCCGGCGGCGGCCGGGCGCGTGCTGCATACTGCGGTCGGTCGCCCAGCGAGGAGGCGACGAAGGGGTAACGATTCGGTGCTACCATGACTCCGGGTCGTCGCTTGCGCGGAGTCGGGCTGAAGGCGGCGGGCTTGATCCTCCCCCCGTTGTGCTTAAGGACATCTGATGAAGCGCTCCCACCTCACGTCCGCTCTGCTCGGTGCTGTGCTGGTCGCCGGTCTTCTCACCGCCCCGGCGAGTGCCTCCGAAGGAGCCCCGCCCGGTGCGGATCCTTCGGTCTCCGGCGCTGATCATGCTTCGCGGACTTCTGACGGGCATCCGGCGCAGGCCGATGCGGCGGTATCCGGTGAGGCGTCGTCGGGTGCTCGGTCGGATGCGGCTGGTGAGGCTGTTTCGAGCGCTTCGAGTGCTCGGGTTCCGCAGGGTTCTGAGCGGTTGTCGCAGGATCCGGATGCGGCCGAGGGGTCCGCCGCTGTGTCGTCGGATGCGGCTGGTGGGGCGTCCGTCGCGGATGGCCCGGTGGTGTCCGGGGAGGATCCGACCGTCTCGTCTTCGACGACGACGCCCGGGGACTCCTCCGCTTCGAGTGCTCGGGTTCCGCAGGGTTCTGAGCGGTTGTCGCAGGATCCGGATGCGGCCGAGGGGTCCGCCGCTGTGTCGTCGGATGCGGCTGGTGGGGCGTCCGTCGCGGATGGCCCGGTGGTGTCCGGGGAGGATCCGACCGTCTCGTCTTCGACGACGACGCCCGGGGACTCCTCCGCTTCGAGTGCTCGGGTTCCGCAGGGTTCTGAGCGGTTGTCGCAGGATCCGGATGCGGCCGAGGGGTCCGCCGCTGTGTCGTCGGATGCGGCTGGTGGGGCGTCCGTCGCGGATGGCCCGGTGGTGTCCGGGGAGGATCCGACCGTCTCGTCTTCGACGACGACGCCTGGCGACTCCTCCGCCAACGCTGACGTCGCGCAGGATCCCGGATCCGCGCCCACCCGGTCCTCCGGCGTCATCTCCTCGACCGTCACCGGTGACGAGGGGATGACCATGAGCAATGTCCAGTACAGCGACGAGGCCTCGATTGTCTCCATCCACCGCACCGGCTGCATCATCACCTTCGAGGTCCAGATCAGCACTGCCGGCACGTACACGATCGGCGTGTGGGACGACGGCGAGCAGATCGGCTCCCCGACGGTGTCCGGAGAGGCCGATTCGACGGTCACGACCACATACACGATGGGCGCGGACATCGGCACTCGCGCCTGGGGCTACGACTTCGTCCTGGAGACCGCCGATGAGTCGACCGTCCAGGTCATCACCTGGGACTTCGAGGGGTCTGACAGGGTGATGACCCAGTGCGCCGTTGACTCCGTCGCCGTTGGCTCCGCCGGCGGTGACGCCAGCGGCGGCGGGGCACCCGCCACGGCGCCTTCGGGACCGACCCGGGAGCTCGCCAGGACCGGTTCAGCTGCCGGTATCACGGCCTTCGCCGCCATAGTGCTGGTCGGTTCGGGCGTCTCCCTGCGTCTCGCTCGCCGGCGGGTTTGACCCGACTCCTCTCACCAGCCGGGACTGACGCGCAGCGGCGCCGCAGCACTCTCGTCAGGTTGCGGCGCCGCCGCTAATGATTCAGGGATCGCGCAGGTCTTCCGGAGCTTTCGGGGAGATGACGGGACTGGGATATCCTGCCCTCGACGGAGAATGTCACCCATCTCTCGAATCAGAGGTGGCTCCGCATGTTGTGCGTCGGCGGGGTGGACGGCATAATCACCCTTCGGCTTCCGGTTCACCTGCGCGGCACTTGCGTGGGACCCGGGGCTCTCTGATGCTAAGGAGACACCATGAAGCAGGGGATCCACCCCGACTACGTGCCCACACGGATCACGTGCACCTGCGGCAACACCTTCGAGACCCGGTCCACTGTCACCTCCGGTGAGATCCGCGTCGACGTCTGCTCGGCGTGCCACCCGTTCTACACGGGCAAGCAGAAGATCCTCGACACCGGCGGTCGCGTGGCCCGTTTCGAGGCCCGCTACGGTAAGCGCAAGAAGTAATCGATCCTTTCGACGCCGACGGACGCTTCTTGTGAGCGCCGTCGGCGTTGCCGTATCTTCTCCCGGCCTTGTGCACCCGCGCAGAAGCACGAGGATCGGCAGGAGCCGATCCGTGTGTCCGATGCCACTGTTTCGATCCATCTTGAACCATCCCGACGCTCCGAGGACATCCGGACAGTCATGAGTGAGGACTTCTCCGTCGTCGAGCCGATGCTCGCCGAGTACGCAGGCCTCGAGCGCAATATGGCTGACCCTGCCGTCGCCTGCGATCCGAATGCCATGCGGCGTCTGGGACGTCGCTACGCCGAACTCGGCCGGGTGGTGAGCGCCTACCGCGCCTGGCGGGCCGCTTCGGCGGACCTGGCCGACGCACGCGATCTAGCTGCCGACGACGCCGACTTCGCAGCCGAACTGCCGGAGCTCGCCCGGGTCGAGACAGCGGCCGCCGACCGTCTGCGCGAAGTCCTCGTCCCACGCGATCCGGACGACGCCCGCGACGTCATCATCGAGGTCAAGGCCGGTGAAGGCGGTGAGGAGTCGGCGCTGTTCGCCTCCGACCTGGCCCGCATGTACACCCGCTACGCCGAGCGCCAGGGATGGGCCGTGGAGGTCCTCGACGCCACCGATTCCGACTTGGGTGGGTACAAGGACGTGCGCCTGGCCATCAAGGCTCGCGGCGCCGTCGAGCCCTCCGACGGCGTGTGGGCGCACCTGAAGTACGAGGGCGGCGTCCACCGCGTCCAGCGCGTCCCCGTTACCGAGAGTCAGGGTCGTATCCACACCTCGGCCGCCGGCGTGCTCGTCATGCCCGAGGCCGACGACCCCGGCGAACTCGCGATCGATGCCGCCGATCTGCGCATCGACGTCTTCCGCTCCTCCGGTCCGGGCGGGCAGTCCGTCAACACCACGGACTCGGCCGTGCGCATCACTCACCTGCCCACCGGAATCGTCGTCTCCATGCAGAATGAGAAATCCCAGTTGCAGAACAAGGAGGCGGCCATGCGCGTGCTGCGCGCTCGTCTGCTCGCTGAACGCGCCGCAGCCGCGGCCGAGCAGGAGGCCGATGCCCGCCGCTCACAGGTGCGCACCGTCGACCGTTCCGAGCGCATCCGCACCTACAATTTCCCCGAGAATCGCGTCGCCGACCACCGTACCGGCTTCAAGGCCTACAACCTCGACGCCGTCCTCGACGGCGACCTCGGCCCGGTGATCGCCTCTGCCATCGCCATGGACGAGGCTGAACGGTTATCCCAGGTGAGTGAGGGCAGTGGCTCCTGAGGTGTGCGGCGGCGCGCCTGCGGGCGCGGTGGACCGTTACGGCCTGCGGGCGCTGGTGCGCCAGGCGGCCGGTCGGCTGGCGGCGGCCGGGGTGACCAGCCCCCAGGTCGACGCCCGGATCCTGGCCGAGCACCTTCTAGGGCGGCCTCTGCCGCTGGCCGACGGCGCCGACGGCGACTTCTCGGCCGCCTATGACGCGTTGGTGCTGCGCCGGGAGTGCCGCGAGCCTCTTCAGCACGTCATCGGACGCATGTGGCTGCGGGGTGCCGAGCTCATCAGCCGCCCCGGCGTGTTCATCGTGCGCCCGGAGACCGAGGTGGTGGCCGGTGCCGCCATCGAGGCCGCCCGTGAGGCGATGGCCGGCGGCGGGGGAGTGGTCCTGACCGCTGACCTGTGCACCGGATCGGGTGCGATCGCCGCCTGCGTCGCCGAGGAGGTGCGGGGCGCTCGGGTGGTCGCCGTCGAGATCAGCGAGACGGCCGCGGCCCTGGCCCGTGAGAACTGCGAGCGGCTGGTTCCCGGACGCGTCGAGGTGATCCACGCCGACGCCACCGACCCGCTGGTCCTCCATGACCTCAACGGGCAGGTCGACGTCGTCGTCTCCAACCCGCCCTACGTGCCCGCCGGCGCCGTGGAGGATGCCGAGACGTCCCGGCACGAGCCCGCCGTGGCGCTCTACGGCGGGGGACCCGACGGGCTGGACATTCCCGTCGACGTCCTCGTGCGTTCGGTCGCCCTGCTGCGTACCGGCGGTGTGCTCGTCATGGAGCACGACCACGAGCAGGGGGCCCTGCTGCGGGCGGCCGCGCTCGAGGCCGGGTTCGAGCAGGCCGAGACCGGTCAGGACCTCACCGGCCGCGACCGCTACCTGCGTGCCGTTCGGTAAGCAGCCCCAAGCGGGTTAACGGTGTCTATACGCCCTATGCCGTAGTTGTTATGGCTCCTGGGTGTTGTCTCTGGAAAGCGGGTCCGCCGACTCGTGGATCACCGTGGTGGCGTCCTCCAGGAACTCAATGAGCTGATCGACCTGGCTGCCCGGCCAGTTCTCGACCAGGGCGGTCAGTCTCCGGTTGGCGGGCAGGAATATCTCGGCGAGACGATCAACGCTTGTGGCGTGGATGGTGAAGGAACGCAGATCCGTCTCGCTGGGGCGACGCTCAACCCAGCCATCGCGGACGAGTCGCCGCAGTACACTCGTCATCGTTGTCGTACCCATCCGGGTTCGGCGGGCGAGAGAGGTGGGGGTCTGCGGACCGTCGCGGTGCAGGACGTCGAGCACAGCCAGATCGCTGTCATTGAGTCCTGTTCGCGCCGCAACAGCGCGGTTGCTGGCGGCCAGCTCGCTGTTCAAGGCGCGCAGCGCCCGGATGAGACGTCGATCGTGAATCCGTCTGTTCAAGTGATCCTCCTGATCGGGATGAACGTGGACGAGTGTCAGGATAGGTCGACGACGAGCTTGCCACGGACGTGCCCCGTCATCAGGTCGGTGTAGGCAGCGCGAACCTGCTCAACCGTGAAAGAGTAAGTATGAGCGATCTCGACCGTGATGACATCGTCCGCCACCAGCTGCGCCACCTCCTCGAGGTCGCCGCGTCCACTGCTGTGTCGTGAGCCGGTGAACTGCGCGCCTTTGAGTATCGCCGCGGGCGAGGGAACCAGGGTGCCGATGGAACGCCCGGGCAGACCGAGCTCACGCCCCAGCGTCACATAGTCATGCCCGTAGCAGTCCAGGAGCTTGGTGACAGGCGACGGAGCCGCTTCACGAACTCGGCGTGTCAGGTCCTCGCCGTAGGGGACTGGAATGGTGCCCAAAGAGCGGAGATAGTCGATATTGCGAGCGCCGGCGATTCCAATGACGGTGGCCCCTCGGCTCAATGCGAGCTGAGCGGCAATCGAGCCCACACCGCCTGCGGCGGCACTGATGACGATGACGTCGCCGCCGTGCAGGTTCAGCTGCCTGAACGCGCCGCACGCGGTTTGCGAGGCAACACCCAGGCAGGCCGCCTGCGTGAACGACATCGAGGTCGGCTTCTTGATGACGTCGTCGGCGGGTGCCACCAGCTCGGTGGTGAGTGCTCCGCGGGTGTCGGCCTGGCCGGGTGCGCTTCGCAAGGTACCCAGCACGGCGTCGCCCACGGCGAGGTCCGTGACGCCCGCGCCGACTGCGTCGATGACTCCCGCGAAGTCTCGGGCCACTCCTCTGGGGAAGTGGGCGGATGCGCTCTCGAACCAGCGTCGAGGATGAATGAGGCGCTGGATCCGTTCAACCGGTCGCAGGTCGCCCTCGAAAGTCTTGAAATCGGCGGGATTGAGTCCGACGGCGCGCACCGCGATGCGTACTTCCCTGTCGCCGAGTGCCTGCGCCGGGCGCTCGACCTCCCCCAGGACCTCTGGTCCGCCGAATCTTGTGTACTCGATCGCTCGACTCACGGAAGCCTCCTCGGACTCGTCCAACGGCATGACAGCCGCGCGTATGCGGACTATGACGTGAAACGAATAATACGAAATTCGTAATAGTTTGAGCAAGGGGTCGCCCCGGTGAGATCCTGGGAAGTGGCTGGGAGAAACGCCGGAGTGCATGGCCCTGGTAGGGCCTGGCAGACGGGAGCGCCGGCAGGCACGATCGATGGTCGACCGGGTGCCGCTTTCTGGTGTGGCTCCGGTTGCCGCCAGGAGAGCGGCGATGAGCTCACTTCACTACCGCAACGGAGGCTGTCCATGTCCACTGTTCTCGTCATCGGATCCACTGGCCAGGTCGGTCGCGTCGTCGTCGAGGAGGCGCTCGGTTGCGGCTTCGCCGTTCGCGCCCAGAGCCGTAACGCGGCGCGCGCCCAACGCTCACTGCCGGGCGGCGTCGAGGTCGTCGAAGCCTCGCCCTCCTCTGCCGACGACCTGCGCTCCGTCGTGGCCGGCGTCGACGCGGTGGTCCTCACCCACGGCGGCGACATGGACGGCGAGGGAGGAAGCAGTTTCTACGCCGCCATCCCCGCGCTCCTGGACGCCCTGGGTGGATAACAACGCGCACATCAGCCTCATGACCGCGATGAACGCCAGCCACTCGGCGGGCCCGAGCTCCTACGGCTTCGTCGAGTGGAAGCGCCGCGCCGAGCGCCTGGTGCGCGCCTCGGGTCACCCCTACACCATCGTGCGCCCCGGCTGGTTCGACTACCAGGGCCCCGGCGACCGGCGCTCGACCTGCGTCAGGGCGACCTCATCACCGGCCGGCCCGGCGTCGACCGCCACCACATCGCCCAGGTCCTCCTGGAGGGCATCACCAATCCCTCCGGCGCCCGCCGCACCGTGGAGGTCTTCAGCGCCTCCGGCGCGCCGGTGGCCGACTTCGAGGCGCTCTTCGCCGCCACCCGCGCCGATGAGCCCGGCGCCCTCGATGGCGTCACCGTCCTCAACTGCCACCCGTTGCTCATCGGACGCGGGGTCTGGATCGGGGTGGGAGCCTCCACCATGCCCGGCGTCAGTGTTGGGCAGGAGCAGGACGGGAAGGACGTCGTCGTGGACCACTCGATTCGCTACAGTGACACTCCGGTGCTGGTGGACGGCGCCTGGCTCATCAGCCGCTGCGAGCAGCACTTCGTCATCACCGAGACCCGGCCGCTCTGATTCTCCCGCTCTTTCGTTGTGGGGGCTGCGCAAGGACTAGCGTTTTGGTGAGCAGCTTCCTTCACGGAGTCCTTCTGCTGCGGTGGCTGGCACGGGAAACCCAGAACCATCCGGACAATGTCCGAATCTGCCACGAAACCCCTGACCGGGTATATATCAGCAAAGAGAAACCGCACGATTCTGCGGTTCTCGAGGTCGAGGTAAGAGGTACTGGAGCCCCTTTGCGGCAGATTTGGACACACGTAGCTCCTCGGCGCCCGAGGAGCGCCTGGTGCGGGTAGGGGCAGACTGCTGCCTGCCACCGCTACGACGCCGCTCCGGCGGCCTGCCGGTAGCAGCGCGATGCGTCAGTGAGCCTGCTGATCAGCGTCCCCAGGATCTTCAGGTCCTTTTCCCCGATCTCCTGCCCGACGGTGTTGGCCCAGGCGTGCTGCTCCTTGGCCAGAGCAGCAACCGCCTGACGGCCCTTAGGCGTCAGGACGAGCAAGTTCTGTCCGCGACGCCCGGGATTGGGCTGCCAGTGCGCCCAGTCCTGTGCGACGACGTCGTTGGCGACCCGTTGCACGCTCTGACGGGTCAGCCCCACTCGGCGCGCGATCTCGGCGACTGGCAGCGACTCGTCCAGGACAGCGCCCAGCACTTGCCACCGGGCCGGGGTGAGCTCATGAAGCGCTGTGATGGTCGCTGCCGCCTCAAGAATCTCCCCGTTGAGCGTGAAGACGGGAAGAACCAGGGCCGTCAGGGCATCTCCCTCAGGCGTTCTGCCAGGCACTGGTCGCCTCCATCAGGGCTGCGTAGCTCTTCTCGTCGCCGCTCAGGAACAGCCTTTCCCAGGAGTCGGCCATTGAGTCGGGTATCAGTCCGGTGATTCGCATGACCTCGGCGGTGAAGGGGACGGCGTGGATGCCCGAGGCCGTCGTGATGCCCCGGTCGGTCACCACCGGCTCCTCCACGTAGTGCCCGCCACCGAGGTAGCCGCTGGCCTCAAGGTACGAGGCGGCATTCGAGGTGTGTCGGCGATCGTCCAAGAGGCCGGCGCGGGCCAGCAGGAGAGTGGCGCCGCAGATCCCCGCCACCGGAATCGCCTCGGCCACGAGGCGGCCGACCGTCTCAATGAGTCGTTCGTGCCCGGCGGCGTAGTGGTCGCCACCGGGTATCACCAGGGCGGCGAGCGAGCCATCGCCGGTCAGCGCATCCAGGGCGTCGAGGTCGGCCTCCGGCGTGAGCGGCAGGTTCCCGAGCGTGCGGACGGGTTCCACCCCGTCGCCCACGAGCAGCAGCCGGAAACGTCCAGGCTTGAGCTGCTCCGCACCGGCGATCTGGGTGGTGAGGTAGGCGTACTCCCAGTCCGCCATGGTCTCGGTCGCGTAGAGAGCGATGGTGCGCACTTCCGGCTTCTTCCTGTTCAGTGTCCTCGATGTTCTCGATCCGTTGACAGTACCAATATTCTCATATACGAACAACAGTCAAGCGGGACGGTTTCGTGGGGCAGGTTATGGCGAGGGCTGTGCTCGTCGGTGAGGACGGGTGTGTTTTGCTGGCGCAGTTGCTCGCCAGCTTTTTGCTTGTTGATGGGGCGGCTGGTGCCTCGCTTAGCCACTCCTCGAAGAGCAGAGTTAGCCAGATAGGTGAAGGGGAAGCGGAGGCAACCGGTCAGGGTCGTCCCGTTGCTGCCGCTTGTCGTTCGCGGAAGAGGCGGCGGCGGGCACACCATCGCAGCACTCTCCGTCGTCATATCACCGCCGCCACCACCCTCGGGCACGCTCCATGCAGCCGGCTCGTCATTCATACACGGACTGGCGATGTCAGTATGCTGCCGCTTTGCTTGGTCGCTCACCTGGCCACATCAAAGGGATCTGGTCCTGCTTCTACCGCGCCGCCTTGTGTCGTTCCTGCTTCCATACACTCGTCCTCCTTTCGCTTACGCTTTGTCCGGACATACCAGTCCATACGGTCGACTTTCTCTTTCCATTGACGCTCAGGAGGTAAGAGCCACTGGATGACAGTGGTCGCACCTGGCAGTGGACAGTGGAGGAGGGGCCCAAGAGGGGCTATCAGTCGCCGCCCAAGAGCGCCAGCAAAGCCTAAGATTGCAGCGAAAGGTGTGAATGGTTGAGTGCAGCCCTTGGCGAAGAAGGCGGCTGCTTTTTCCAGGAACTCGTTCTCCTGACGCAGCTCCCTGTTTTTCGCTCTGAGTTTCGTGATTCTTAAGCTGACTCGGCCATTTCGCCTCGTCCTGGTCGGTGGCGTGCTCTTCCTTGCACCTTGCGACCCAGTTGCCTACTGTTTAGGCTACAAGGTCGTATGAGGCGGCCACCGACGCTATCGTGCGGTCCTTCTCAATAACCTCACGAACGACCTGCCTAGCAGCTCCTCAGAGTATTTCGCTGCTGGCATGGTCTCCGTCCTACCGACTCAGGGAAAGAAAAACTCCCAGTCCGAGAAACACCACGCACACCAACCCCCGGGTGTGTGGGGTTTATGCTAGCAGCAGGGGTCATTGGACAGCCTGAACCCCTCACTACGGTGCGGCTGGAGACCGAAGGCCCTCCAGATCCTGCCGATCGTGAAGGCCGACAGTCCCGGGGCGCAGGCCATCCTGGCCCGCAACCAGTGCGTGGCCCCCTGGGGCGTGGACTCCAGGGTGTCGATGATGACCCGCTCGACCTGCTCCATCCCGATCACCGGCGGCCTGGGGATGTCGACCAGCCCGTCAAGACGATGCTCGACGAACCTGTCGCGCCACTTACGCACCGTGGGCACCGACATCCCCCCGCGTGCGACCTCCGCGTTGGACGCCCCGGTGGAGCACTCCAGCACGATGCGGCACCTCAGCGCCTGGGCCGACTTGCGTCTGCGCGCCCACCTGATGAGCTGGCCCCTCTCGTCACCCGACAACGTCAGCTCTACCGCCGCAGGCCCTCTGTTACGCCCCATATCCCAGGAGCCTGTCAAAAACCAGAAATAGACTAACGATGCAGCGCATTAGATGACTAAGGAGTTAAGGCAGATGAAACGATATTGCGTCAAGCAATGCCATGGACGCCACCAACATCTGATCGCGCAGCACCGACAGGGAGCGTGGTCGATCCAGCCGGCTCAACCACCAGCCCAGGCAGTTCTAAGGTCAATCCACAAACATGAAATACACGTCAGTTGTATGTAAGCTTTATGAGATAGGTGTGCCTAAGTTAGCAAAGTGACGCATGTCACATAATCAACTCCCCCGTATGCCTTGCTTTCATAAATTGAAAGCACTGTAGTGAATACTACTCCTGCCCGTCACAATTTATGTTACGCTAAGTTTGAGTCGTCTCTCTCGAATTATCGGAAGGAGGTGTAAGCATGTCCGACAAGCAGAGCATCCTTGAGTCGTTTATCCTTGACGAAGATGTTGCCGAATTGTCGATGGTCGACGATCTTTGGTATTTCATCGAAAAGAGCGGAAACTGGATCGTAGGGTCCGGTTGACGTTTCGGTAACTCGATATTGTGGCGGGCAGGAGACCCATTACGACCGAGGTACGGGGGTTAGAAAATGCGTAAACCGCAGTCTGTAGGTCTAAACATCGCAGCTAGGCGTAATGCAACTTGCAGCCACTGCTGTGTCGCTGGTTCCCCTCGTGCTGAAGCTCATTTGAGTGCCGAACAGGTTGATAACATTGTCGATGATCTGATTGCACACCCAGACGTGTGCGAGGTTGGAATCACCGGTGGAGAGCCTTTACTGCAAGCTAGACGAGTACTAAGTTTGATAAAGCGCATATCAGCTGCTGGAATGAAGACCAATCTAACGACTAATGGTTTTTGGGCAATAACGCCAGAACGTGCGGCTAGGATGACAGCCGACCTTGAATCCGCTGGATTATCTCATCTGACTATAAGTTATGATGATTTTCATGCACCATTTATTAAACCCGAACGCATACGCAACGCGCTGGATGCTGCGTCAAATTGCAGTATTCCAACGATACTTAATATGTGTGTTAGTAGAACTCATGACTCTTTAGACCTGTTAAAAGAGCTTGGAGATTCTGCTCTGTGCGTGAAGGTGACTCGATTCCCTGTGCAGCAATGTGGAACAGGGCTCTCGATTCCTGATGAAGATCTTATAGTGAAACCGTTGGATAAGTTGAAGTTGCGATGTCCTGGATTTGAGTTGATATACCATCACGATGGGAAAGTTTATCCATGTTGTTCTCCACCTATATTCGACACGGACATGACTCTTGGAGATGCCGGGACACTTTCTCATGAGGAATTCATCAGAAAGGGAGAAAAGAATGCTTTACTTGCAATTATCAGAACGAGGGGTATCAAGTGGCTCTTAGATAGAGTTCGTGAAACTAGCCCATTTTCCCCTGCTGCGCGGATGACGGAGGCAGTTTCGGTTTGTGATGTTTGTACCATTATTATGAAAGACAGGAAAGCCCTGACTAAGCTTCGGCCTGAGATTTTGGAAGAAGCTCGGAAGACTCATATGCTACCTTAAGGAGCATTACCGTTTATACAATGATAACACTTATGAAGTGGCTATCGCCGGTAAAAATGCTGTAATACATGATAAGATATTAAATAAGTACTATGGTGCGAGGTCAGATGATGTTCCAAAAGAGGTCGTTCGGTTGGCAGAAGATCGGGCATCAGTTGTCTCGGGACGAATGTCGCTATTCTGTACCGTATTCATGGTGGTACTGTTCATCGCTAATATGATGTTTAGTGTAAGATCTAGTACGGTGGTCACGCCTCATTTCTTTCTCTGGTTCGTACCGTATATGATTGTCAGTGTTGCTCTTCATGAAGGGGCTCATGTCGTGGCGCTCTGTATCTGTGGGCGTCAAGCAGATAAGATAGGTATTAAAATTAACTACCTGATTTTTCCCGCCTTTTATGTTAGGATGAACCAGGTACTACTTCTTCCAGTTCCTGATAAGGTTCTGGTGCACATTGCTGGAATATCGACCAATCTTACAATCAATCTCATCCTATTTGTGCTCAACTCGACATGGGTTCATAGCTCAGATTTAGGTCACTCGTTAGCATTTGCGGTTGTAGCGCTGTCTGTGAACGCGCTGCCTGTGCTGAACTCAGACGGCTATCGATGTTTGCTTGCATGGACTGATGTCAACGAACATATTGATAACCGACGGAACCCTCGATGGGTGGTCGGATTGCGAATCCTCAGCTGGATCATCGTAATAGCCTACATTGCTCGATTCTTGTTGAATTATATGGTATGGTGAATATATGGACACTCTACTTGAATTAGAAGACCTGATCGTTTCCAGGGGGAGAAGGTTCTCCCTCGCTCCGCTGACAATTCGTTTCGATAGGCCAGATATTGTGGGCCTTTTTGGCCACAACGGAGCTGGAAAGACAACATTGCTGAAGGCGTTGGCCGGACTGCTACCCATTCAATCTGGCTCTGTGATGCTCTGTGACGCGACGACCCCGACCTTACTTCCAGACGCACCATTTATTTATAGGTTCTTAAAGGTCGGATTGGTGCCCGATATCCTAGCAGACTATTTCGACGACTTTGATCTTGATCGCGGTCGATCTATTATCAATGATCTGTCGCTGGACAAATCAAAGAAGGTGAGTGACCTATCGAAAGGAATGGAAGAGCAGTTGAACCTTGGTATGACCCTGGCTCGCCGATCCTCGGTCTATCTCTTTGACGAGCCACTAGCCGCTGTGGATCCTGTAACGCGAGATCGCATGCTCGATCTTATTAGGCGGCACAAGCCCGACAAAGCGTTACTCATTATTAGCACGCACCTTATCGCTGGCCTCGAATCACTCTTCGACGAATGCGTCGTGCTTCACAACGGAAGAATGTTACTTCGATTGCGGGTTTCAGATATAGCTCCAGGGCAGAGTCTGGAGACAAAAATTAAGGAGGCAATGCTCAATGCGTGACATCCAGACCGAAGCGCGCAAACACTTTGGTTTCTTTTTAACATGCGCATCAATTCTTCTTGGTATTTTTGCCTTGAAAGAGTTCATAGACTCATACAAGACCGTGCTCGATGTGATCTGGGTTTTTGCTGTCGTGTTGGTGTCATCTGGTGTCGCGTTTTATGTCGGCGCGCAGATTTTTATGTTTTTAGTGCTTAAGTACGACGCGCTTCTCCATCTTTCTACTCACTCACCGCTGCGTAAGTTCTTCGTCAAAACGACTTCGCTTTCCTTTGGTTTTGTGACGGTGGGACTCGTGTCGCTTCTGACAAACGCGACAATGTGGCCGGAAGATGATAGGTTGAGGAAAGCGGTTGCTTATGCGGTTTGCGCCAAATTGGTGTCGAGCATCGCCTTGGTATCCTTGACGTGGCTCCTTGGAGTCACTGCTGCGCACTTTAAGGGATTCTATTCGCGGCTTCTCACTTACGCGGGCGGGCTTACTGTGTTAATTGGCTTACAGATTGCGGCACTATGGCGTGTGGCAGATATGAGTGGGACTGCGTGGGCCATCGGCGGTTCTACATCATTTGCTGGCTATCCTGTGTATTGTGGGCCGTTAGCGATCTCGATTGGAACTCCATTTTCTTTCAACTTAACAGGACCTTACGTTCTCGGCCTTGGCTTAAATTTGATGTGGGTCGTGTTGGGGCTGGTTGTCATTTTACTGCAGTCTCGTCGACACCGCACGATCCTTCGAACCAGGTGAGTCGACATTGGGATCGACGGTGTACGTGTTATCTCGCTCCATGCTGGGTCTGGTCGTTTCCGATCCAGATTTCTCGCCCTGGAGCAGGTCACTATTGACAGGGTACTGTCAAGACCGGGATGGAGTTGGTGGGTGCGGACGGCATCGCTGGCCTGGCCTAGGCTTGGCCCCACGATGAACGCGATGAACTCTCTCTTCGGTGCTCTGCCCATGCCCGGCCGGAACGGGGCCGTCTTCCCGCCTCCGCCCGAGGCGGCGCTGCCGGCGCTGGCCCCCGCCGAGGGCTGGGACGAGCCTTGGGACGATGCCGAGCCGCCCGCTGAGGACGAGGACGACGATCCCGACGTCTACGTCCCCACCGCAGTCGAGCAGGCCGAGGCCGACGCCTGGGAGAATCGGCAGCACGAGACCGCCGCACTCGTCGCCCGCGCCCAAGCCGCTGCCGCGGCCGCCCGCGCCCGCGACGGCGGGCCGGACGATGCGGCCTCGTCCCGCAGCACAGGTGCGGCCGCCCGGGGCGTCGCCGTCGCCGACCCGGCCGAGCTCCTCACCGGCCTCAACCCCGCCCAGGAGCGGGCCGTCACGCACGCTGGTTCGCCCCTGCTCGTCATCGCCGGCGCCGGGTCCGGCAAGACCCGGGTGCTCACCCACCGCATCGCCCACCTGCTCGCCACCGGCCGAGCCCGCCCCGGTGAGATCCTGGCGATCACCTTCACCAACAAGGCCGCCGCCGAGATGCGCGAGCGCGTCACCGCCCTCGTCGGGCCGGTCGGCCAGCGCATGTGGGTCTCCACCTTCCATTCCGCCTGCGTGCGCATCCTGCGCCGAGAGCATGACGCCGCCGGTCTGCGCTCCACATTCTCCATCTACGACTCCGCCGACTCCACCCGCCTCATCACGCTCATCGTGCGCGAGCTCGGCATCGACTCCAAACGATTCACCCCCAAGACCTTCGCCCACCGCATCTCGGACTTGAAGAACGAGCTCGTCACCCCCGCGCAGTACGCGAAGGAGGCGGTGACCTCCAACCCGCTCGAACGCCACCTCGTCGAGGTTTACCGCGCCTACGCCGCCCGGCTGGATGCCGCCAACGCCCTCGACTTCGACGACCTCATCATGCGCACCGTGTCCCTGCTCCAGAACCGGCCCGCCGTCGCCGAGATGTACCGGCGTCGCTTCCGCCACGTGCTCGTCGACGAGTACCAGGACACCAACCACGCCCAGTACGTCCTCGTGCGCGAGCTCATCGGCGGCCCGGGCACCTCCGAGGCGGGCTCGGCCCTGCCGCCCGGGGAGCTGACCGTCGTCGGCGACTCCGATCAGTCCATCTACGCCTTCCGCGGCGCCACCATACGCAACATCGAGGAGTTCGAGCAGGATTACCCGGCCGCCCGCACCATCCTGCTGGAGCAGAACTACCGCTCCACCCAGAACATCCTGTCGGCCGCCAACGCCGTCATCTCCCGCAACCCCGGGCGACGAGAGAAGAACCTGTGGACCGACTCCGGCGACGGGCCCAAGGTCGTCGGCTACGTCGCCGACTCCGAGCACGACGAGGCCCGCTGGATCTCCTCCGAGATCGACCGGCTCGCCGACACCGAGGGCGTGCGGCCCCGCGACGTCGCCGTCTTCTACCGTACCAATGCCCAGTCGCGCGCCTTGGAGGAGGCCTTCGTCCGCTCCGGCCAGCCCTACAAGGTCGTCGGCGGGACCCGCTTCTACGAGCGCAGAGAGATCAAGGATGCCATCGCCTACCTGCGCGCTGTTGACAACCCCGACGACGACGTCAACCTGCGCCGCATCCTCAACGTGCCCAAGCGCGGCCTGGGGGAGAAGGCCGAGGCCGTCCTGGCTGAGCACGCCGCCCGCCACGGCGTCTCCTTCGGGACCGCCGTTGCCGACGCAGCCGGGGAGCCGCGGCCGGCCAGCAGCGGCGCCGAAGCCGGCGACCTGGAGGCGCCCGGCGTCGAACCGCCCGCCGTCGAGGGACTGACCGCGCGCGCCCGCACGCAAGTGACCCGTTTCCACGAGCTGCTCACCGGCCTGCGCGGCCAGCTCGCCGCGGACGACGGTGTCGCCGACGTCCTCGACTCCGCCCTGGACACCTCCGGCTATCTCGCCGAGCTGCGCGCCTCTGACGATCCGCAGGACGCCACGCGTGTGGAGAATCTCGCCGAGCTGCACTCGGTCGCCTCCGAGTTCCAGGCCGCCAACCCCGACGGCACCCTGGCCGACTTCCTTGAGCGGGTGAGCCTCGTGGCCGACTCCGACCAGCTGCCCGCCTCCGCCGACCTCGCCGCCATGACCGAGGCCGAGCGGCAGGCGGCGGCCGCCGCCGAGGAGGCCGGGCAGGTCACCCTCATGACCGTCCACACCGCCAAGGGTCTGGAATTCCCGGTCGTCTTCGTCACGGGTCTGGAGGACGGCACTTTCCCGCACGCCCGCGCCCTGGCCGAGGAGACCGAGCTCGCCGAGGAGCGTCGTCTGGCCTACGTGGCCCTCACCCGCGCCCGCAGGCGCCTCTGCCTCACCCGCGCCGCCGTCCGCTCGGCGTGGGGCGCCGCCAACGCCATGCCCGCCTCCCGGTTCCTCGATGACATTCCCGCCGAGATCATGGACTGGAAGCGGATCGCCTCCTCCATGGACGCACTGCGGGGCGGGAGCGCCGGCTGGGGCGAAGGTGGCTTCGGCTTGGGACGCGGATCCCGTGGCGGACGCCGGGCCGGGACGGGAACGGCCGGCGGCTCGGACGATGACGACTTCGGCCCCGCCATCGGATCCGGGCGGCGCGGCGCGCGGACCGGGAGGCTCGGCCGGGTCGAGACACCCAAGGACCGCGCCGAGGCCCGACGCGCCAAACGGCTCGCAGCCCGGGGTAAGCCGGTCAGGCTCGACGGCGGCGAACGTGACGCCGCCCAGGCCCTGCCGGAGGCTGTGGCCGGGCTCAGGGCGGGAGACCGAGTGCGACACACCTCCTACGGCGAGGGCACCGTCGTCGGTTTGGAGGGGTCGGGGCGGTCCACGGTGGCGCGCGTCGAGTTCGTCGTCGACGGCGCCGCCGTCACCAAGCGCCTCGTCCTGCGCCTGGCCCCGCTGACCAAGATCTGAGGGGCGGGGCCGGCGGTTGCGGCGGATCGGGCTGACGGGCCCCGCCAATGCCGCGCGTGCACGCCGGGGTGGTGACACCGTCTCCGACTCCTGGTGATGGCACCGCGGAAGAGAAGGGGCGAGAGTATATGGTGTCATGAGCACCATGACACAGGTCCCTTACGCGCCCGACTCGTCGACGATCCCGGACTCGGGCGGGCGCCGCCTCTGGATTCAGGCGATCGCTGGTGTTCTGCTGTTCCTCCTCATCCAGATCATCGTCTACGGCGTCCGGTCCGCTCTGCAGCCGACAGTCGGGCACGCGCTGCCGGGGCCGGCCGCCGCTGTAGCCGTCGTGCTCGCGGAATGCGCGGTCTGCGTCGTCATGACCGTGTGGGGCTACCGGCTCCTCATCCGCTGGACCGCCCGCCGCCGGGCGTTCGAGATGAGCGGGCCCGACGCGCTGCACGAGCTGGCGGTCGGGATGGGGCTGGGCACCGGTCTCATGTGCGCTGTCTTCGGGATTCTCGCTCTGGTGGGCGCCTACCGCATCAGCCGGGTCGGCTGGTCGGAGGGCATTCTCGTCGGCGCCGAAGCCGGCGTCCTAGGTGGTTTCACGGAGGAGATGCTCATGCGCGGAGTCGCGTTGCGGCTCATTGAGACACGACTGGGCAGTCTGTGGGCGCTGACGCTGACCTCTTTCATCTTCGGCCTCCTGCACCTGTTCAATCCTGAGGCGAGCCTGTACGACTGCCTCGCCATCGTCCTGGAGGCCGGGCTGCTGCTGGGCGCCTGCTACCTGCTCACCCGTCGCCTGTGGTTGAGCATCGGAGTGCACTCGGCGTGGAACTTTGTCCAAGGCGGCATCTTCGGCTCCGACATCTCCGGCACGGGCTCGGGCAGAGGTCTGTTCGAGGCGGCCTTCTCCGGCCCGGACTGGCTCACCGGCGGGGACATGGGCGTGGAGGGGTCGGTCGTGACCGTTGTCGTGTGCACCGTAGCCGGAGTGGTGGTGCTCCTCACGGCTCGACGCCGAGGCATGCTCGTGCCGCCGCGCAGTCGGCGCACCGTCGTAGCCGGCTCATGAGCGAGGCGCCGCCAGGCGCACCGGCCGCCGCTCGGCCCGAAAGTCGTTAACCGGTTCCCCGGAGGCGTATCCCAGAGCGAAACCCGTGATGAGCCGGTAGTCGTCCGGAATCTCGAACTCGGCATCGAGTGGGCCGCGCCAGGCGGCGAGGATCCCGAGCGGGCACGAGTCGACGCCGTGAGCCTTGGCCGACAGGAACAGCGTCTGGAGCATGATTCCGGCGTCGAGAGCGGCAAAGGGCATGAGCCCCTTGTGGATGAGGACGAAGCCCATGACGGGCGCGCCGAAGGCCTCGCAGTTGCGACGGTTAGCCGCGTCCCGGGCCTCGTGGTCCTCGCGCGCGATCCCCAGGTGGTCGTACAGGCCTTTGGCCACCGCGACCTGGTGGGGTTTGAGGTCGGACGGGTAGGGCGCCCACACCTTGTAGTCACCGTCGGGGAGGTTGCCGGTCAGCACCAGCCTGGCCATCGCGCCGCGCTCCCTGTGTTGGACGCTGAGCGTCTTGTCGAACTCGGCGACGTAGGCCCCGCGCAGCCGGTCGGCACGCTCCTCGGTGGCCAGGGCCAGCATGAAGGGGCGGGTGTTGGACCAGCTCGGTGCCTGCCGGGCGTCGTCCAGGATCGCGTCAAGCAGCTCATCGGGCACCGGGTCAGGCAGGAAGTCTCTCACCGAGTGCCGGGAGGCGGCCAGGTCTGAGAAGGATTCGGTAGTCATGGTGATCGTGTCGGCCTCGAGGGGATTCGTGGGGAACTGTGCTGATTCCGGTGCGGATGGTAAGCGAGAGCGCACCGGATGACCACCGCCCCTGCGCTGTGCGTCAGCTGTGTCTCAATGGCGGGGGCCGAATGTCGACTCGTCCAGCGCGCGGATTGCACGCGCCGGGCTTCCCACGGCGAGCGAATCCGCCGGAATGTCCCTGGTGACCACCGATCCCGCTCCGATGACGGACCTATCGCCGATCGTCACACCCGGACACACGATGACGCCTCCGCCCAGCCACACGTTGTCGCCGAGCGTGATCGGGTCGGCGCTCTCCAGACCGACCTCCCGTGGTGTCGGCTCCAAAGGGTGGATGGGGGTGAGCAGCTGGACGTTCGGACCGATCTGGCAGTGCGCTCCGATGATGATGGTGGCAACGTCCAGGGCCGTGAGCCCGTAATTGGCGAACGTGCCCTCGCCGACGATGATGTTGTCCCCGTAGTCCACGCGTACCGGTGGCAGCAGGCAGGCGCTGGGCGCCAGGCGGGGCAGGGCCGAGCGCAAGTGATCCTGCGCGTCGGGCTCGCCCATGGCGAAGGCGCGCTCGTAGAGATGGAGCTCGCGGCGCGCATGCGCGGCGATCCGGGCATTGTCCGGGTCATCGGAGACGTACCAGTCGCCGGCGAGCATGCGCTCGCGGTTGGTGCGGGCGTCCCCGGCGAAGTAGGGCTGGGCGGAGGCGAAGGGGGTGTCCATGGAGGTCTCCCGTCTCACGGGTTCTATCACGGAGCCGAGCCTACCGGCGGGTCTGGGGGCGGATGTGATCGCGGCCAGTTCCTCCACGAGTTGCCCGAGGCCGGCGAAGCATACTGGATGACGATGGCGAGGACTCCCCGGTGGAGGAGCATGCCGATACCGCGCTGGAGGACGAACATGCCCACGTCGACCACCATGCCCGAGCTGTCGGGGACGAGCAATAGACCAGGGGGCACCGACAAGGTCGGTCGAAGACGAAGATAACGAATTGATAACGGTCTGGGCGTTCGGGTGCCGTCTCGGGCGAGGCGGGCCTACTGTTGCATTCGCCCCTGTCGTCGACGCGCGTCGACGACGAGTCTCCCGACGGCGTTCCCGCCGTACCTGTTCATGACATTTTCATGATGTTTCAAGGAGGAAACTACAGATGATTACCTCGCTTCCACGGCGTCGGTTCATCCAAGGCTCGGCCCTCGTTGCGGCTCTCGGGGCTGCGGCGTCCTGCTCCAAGAGCGACTCCGGTCAGGGCGGCGGCGCGACTGCCGACTTCTCCGGTACGGGGCCGATCACCTGGGTTCAGGGCAAGGACTTCTCCTCGGGCATGGTGCAGGCGCACATCGATGAATGGAACAGTGAGAACCCGGACGAGCAGGTCACCCTCGTCGAGCTCTCCTCCGAGGCGGACCAGCAGCGTCAGTCTCTGATCAACAACGCCCAGACCCAATCGGATGCCTACGACGTCATTTCCGTGGACGTCGTGTGGGTCGCCGAGTTCGCTGCCAACCAGTGGATCCTCGAGCTGCCCATGGACGAGCTCAAGAACGACGACATCATTCAGCCGGTCTGGGATGCCGGTTGCTACATGGATAAGCTCTACGCCATGCCCTATGCGACCGATGCCCCGCTCATGTACTACCGCAAGGATTTCTTGACGGAGGCGGGAGTAGAGGTCCCCACCACCTGGGACGAGATCAAGTCCGCGGTCGATGCGGTGCGTCAGGTTTCCGGGCACGAGGAGATCGGTGGCTTCGGCGGTCAGTTCGCCAAGTACGAGGGTCTGACTTGCTGCTCCAGCGAGTTCATCCACACCGCTGGCGGTGACTTCTTCGATGATCAGAACCAGGTCGTCGTCAATTCACCCGAGTCCATCGAGGGCTTGCAGAACATCATGGATGGATTCAAGAACGGTTACATTCCCCAGGCCGCCCTGGAATGGAAGGAGGAGGACGGCCGTAATGCCTTCGAGAAGGGTGATGTGCTCTTCTACCGTCAGTGGCCCTACCAGTACGCCAACAACCTTGAGAACCTCGGCGATGACAAGTTCGGCGTGGCTGCTCTGCCGAGCCTCAACGGTAAGACCTTCATATCCGCTCTGGGTGGTCACTACTGCGGCGTCTCTGCCTTCTCGAAGAACAAGGAAACCGCTTTGAAGTTCATCAAGTGGTGGACCGCTAAGGAGTCCGAGCTGTACATGCTCGACAAGCAGTCGAACGCGCCCATCCTCGGCTCCCTCTATGAAGACGCCGATATGCTTCAGAAGTATCCGTATCTGCCGACTCTGCGTTCCTCTCTCGACGCGGCCCGGGCTCGTCCCAAGGCCGTCGCCTACGGAGACGTGACCGCGGCGATTCAGGACGCCTTCTTCCCTGCGATCCAGCAGCAGACCACGGCCGAGGATGCGATTAGCGGCCTGGAGAACAAGCTGAAGGAGCTGTCCGACTGATCCCCCGGCGAGGCCCCGCTCTCTGAGGATTTTGAGACCTCTGAGTAGTTCGACGGGGTGGGGCCTCGGTTCGCGGCAGTTCCCGTCGACCCGGCCGTGAACTGACTATTTCGTCACTGCAGGCCCGCTCTAAGTGAAGGACATCCATGAGCACAGCAGAAGAATCAGAACCTTCATTGAAGACCGTCTCATCGAAGACCGTCAACCGCAGGTCGAGGTCCAGCCGGGCGCAGTCGCGCCTCGCCTGGATGCTTCTGACGCCTACGATCGTAGTCCTGACGATCGTCATTATTATTCCCGTCCTCCAGTCCCTCCAGCAGTCGCTTTACGGCAAGGCGGGACTGGACAAGACGACCGGGTTCGTCTCTAAGGTTGCCCCCTTCGTCGGCCTGAAGAATTACACCGATATTTTCACTTCCGCGGGCGAGCGCTTCTGGATCGCCGCCTGGAATACGACGCTCTTCAGCGTGGTCACCGTCGTCCTGGAGACGGCCCTGGGCGTCGCCATGGCGATCATCATGCACAAGGCGATGCGCGGGCGCGGCTTTGTGCGCGCCGCCATCCTGGTTCCCTGGGCTATTCCCACCGCTGTCTCAGCCATCTTATGGAGCTGGATCTTCAGCCAGGAGGGTGTCGCCAATGCCATCCTCGGTCACCACATCATGTGGGCCTCGGAGAACGTCCCGGCCAAGGCGGCGGTTATTATTGCCGACGTGTGGAAGACCGCCCCTTACATCGGGCTGCTCACCCTCGCCGGGCTCCAGATCATCCCGGATGAGGTGTACGAAGCCGCGAAGATCGACGGTGCGAACGCCTGGAGGCGCTTCACCAGCATCACCCTGCCTCTGGTCAAGCCCGCGCTCGCTGTGGCGGTTCTCTTTCGCGCTCTCGATGCCCTGCGTATGTTCGACCTGCCCTATATCCTCATCGGCGCGCGTAAGGGCTCGGTCGAGACGATCTCCATGTTGGTTCAGGACGAGGCCTACAACGTGAGATACGGATCCGCGGCCGCATACGCTCTCATCCTCTTCCTGTACGTTTTCATCTTCGCCTTCGCCTTCGTTAAGATCACCGGTGCTGACCTCGGAGCGGGGGCGGAGAGGAAGAAAAAGAAGGAGAGAAACGGCAAACTCCCGGTCTCCGTCTTCCTGCCCAGGCGTCATCGTCCGACGGTCGCCGCCGCATCCACATCGTCCTCCGATATCAGGAGTCAGGCATGAGTACTGAAGACGTCTCCGCATCACTCGCTTCCGCATCGTCCTCGGCTGCCCGGGACGCCGCACAGACCGCTATTCGAGGCAACAGGAAGAAGACCCCCTGGGTCGGTATCTGGTCCACCGTCGGCATCGGTTTCATCGTTATCTACTGCCTGGCTCCCTTCTACTGGATGGTCGTCTCCTCCCTGCGGCCGGATGACGAGATATTCGAGAATACCTGGTGGCCGCGTCATCCCACTTTTGATAACTACGGAGCCGTGTTCTCCTCCGGGAACCACTTCGGCCGAGGGCTGATCAACTCCCTGATCGTGTCGGTCGTCGTGACCGTCGTGGCGCTGGTGGTCGCGACCTTCGCCTCCTATGCTTTGGCTCGTCTCGACTTCCGTGGCAAGAGTGCCCTACTGCTCGTAGTGCTGGCCACATCGATGTTCCCGCTCGTGGCGATCATCGTGCCGTTGCTGAAGAATTTCTCAGACTGGGGGTGGACCAACACTTACCAGGCGATGATCATCCCCGATCTGTCCTTCTCGTTGCCGTTGGCTGTATGGAATCTGACCAGTTTCTTCAGGCAGATGCCCCAGGAGCTCGAGCAGTCAGCCATGGTTGACGGTTGCACGCCCGGTCAGGCCTTTCGCAAGATCATTCTTCCGATTGCGGCGCCCGGTATCTTCACCACTGCCATCATCATTTTCATCGGTGCCTGGAACGAATTCCTCGTCGCCGTCACGATGATCATCAATTCCAATATGCAACCCGCGACCGTGATGCTGTCGAAGTTTACCGGGGACTCGCAGTTCAACACTCCGTTCGGTTCGCAAATGGCGGCCGGCGTCATCATGACCCTGCCGTTGGTCATCATGGTGCTGCTCTTCCAACGCCGTATCGTCGCCGGCCTGGCGGCCGGTGGAATCAAGCAGTAACTGGTGATCGCATCTCTTCACCCGGGCGACGGCCGCCGCGATGCTCTCCGTTCATTCCGCATCGAGGCGGCCGCCGCCCGCTTGATCGCGACGAGGAGGGGGTATGGGGGCTACGCGGGCGGATGTCGCTCATCTCGCTGGAGTTTCGCCATCGACCGTGACCTACGTCCTCACCGGGACGCGATCCACGAGCGTCGGCACCCGCGAGCGGGTGCACCGCGCTATTGAGGAACTCGGGTACCATCCCAACAGCCATGCTTCGATGCTCGCCGCTCGCTCGGCGCGCACTGTGGGCGTGCTGTTCCGACTTCAGCGTCATTCCATCGATGTCAACGACCTAGATTACGTCGACGGGGTGCGTCAACGCATTGAGCCCGAGGGGATCCACGTCGTGGTTCCGCTTTCCGGAGCGAGCACTGCCGGGGACGACTTAGTCCGGCTCGTGCGCTCCAGAACTTTGGACGCCGCAATCCTCATGGACGTCGCCCACGATGATGAGCGCGAGCGGATCCTGACTGAGGAGCATGTGCCCACCGTGCTCATCGGCACCTCAGGCACGTCCGGGACGCCGAGCATCGACGTTGACTTCCGGCAGATGGCGAAGTGCGCCCTGGGACATCTCATGGCACTGGGACATCGGCGGGTCGTCTTCCTCGCTCGACGGATCACCCGGGAGAGGTCCAATGCCTTCCTCGCCCAGAAAAATGCCGTGGAGCGGGCGGCGCGGGTTCTGGACGTGGAGGTGCTGCGCCGCACGGTGGCGGACAGTGTCGTGGCCGGGGCGAGTCTGCTGACCGATAGACGTCTGCCTCGGGGATGCACGGCTGTCGTCTCCAATAATCCGGAGGCCCTCAAAGGGCTTCTGGCGGCCGCCTGGTCGCACGGCGTGGGTGTGCCTGACGACTTCTCAGTGGTTTCCATGGGACAGGCCGTGCCGTATTCGCCGGACGGACGGCTCGCCACGGAAGTCGGCGTGGGGCGAGTACGCATAGGCCGGCGCGCCGGAGAGCTTCTCCTGCAGCGGTTGGCGGAGCCTCAGGCCGCCGTCGAGCATCTGATGGTGAGGGCGTCCCTGGCCGACCGGGGGTCGGCGGCCGCAGCCGGCGAGCTCAGCGTCTGAAACCGCCCTCGGCGCTGATGACCTGGCCGGTCACCCAGGAGGCGTCGTCGGTGAGCAGCCAGCAGATGAGCCGGGCCGGATCCTGTGGCCGGGCCGTGCGACCCGAGGGGAACATGGCGTCGACCGCGCGCAGTGTCGCGGCGTCCATGTAGCCGGTGTCCACCGGGCCGGGGTTGACGGTGTTGAGGCGGATCCCCCGCTCGGCCAGGCCTGCGGCGAGCGAGGGCGTGATCCCGGCCAGGGCCGCCTTGGCAGTGCAGTAGGCGATCTCCTCGGGCATGGGCCCTAGGCCCTGGCCTGAGGTCATGAGCACGACCGATCCCGGCAGGACTGCGCTTCCAGAACTTCCAGCGCCTTCGCTGCCTCCACCGCTCTCATCGCTCCCACCGCCGGGCTCCGCCTCGTAGCGGCCGGCGGCATGCTCGGCGTAGGCCTGCACGAGTAGCAGCGAGGCCCGCGCGTCCACGGCCCAGTGGTGGTCGAGGTCGGCCGCGGTGATCCGCTCCAGGGCGCCATCGCGACCGGATGACGCCTGGTTGCACACGAGGGCATCGACAGTGCCGAAGGATCGGACCGCGTATTCGATGACGGCCTGCGGCGCCTCAGGGTCGCGGACGTCGGCCTCGATGTCGATGAGCCGTGCTCCGGCCACCAGATGACCTCGTACGGAGTCGAGCGTCGCCCCGACGGAGTCGGCGCCCCAGGGCTGCTCGGCGTCGTGGGGGGAGAAGTGGTGGCACAGCAGTGATGCGCCGAGATCGGCGGCCCGGCAGGCGACGGCGTGCCCGATACCCGCGCGTCGGCTCACCCCGGTGACCACGACGGTGCGACCGGTCAGAGGAAGCCCGGGGCTCGGGGCGGGAGATGGGGCGGAGCTCACGGGGCCTCCTGTCTGTCGGCGCTGGCTCCGGCCGCCTCGGGGGTCTCGGCGACTTCGGTAATGGCCGCCAGGACGTCGTCGGGGAGACCGGCCGCCCGCAGGCCGCCCAGGAGGGCTCCGCCCCTCGCCCCCGAGGCGACAACCCGCCAGGCCGCGTCCTTGGTCTCATAGGCGATCCGGACGGGTTCGAGGATGGAGAGGATCTCGTCGGCCGTGGACGGCGGCTCGGTGCGCACTCCGGCCAGGGAGAGCTCGACGCCGTCGGCGGGGCGCACGGTTCCCAGGGCGATGTCGGTGCCAGCGCCCAGTGCGAAGCCGTCCGCCTCCCGGCGCGCGATAACCGGCTCCCGCTGCGCCCCGCCGGCTCCGCTTGAGTTCGCGCGCAGCCGAGCGCCGCCCGCGGACAGGAGGCGGACCGTGACCTCGCGCTCGGCGGGGACGACGCCGTCGGGCCCCTCCTGCACGATCCTCAGACGGGCCGTGGCGGCCCGCTCGTCCCAGGACAGTGAGAAGCGGGTGCGCACGACGGCGTCCGCTCCCGGCTCGGGGGAGTCGTCGTCCTCCTCCAGGACGAACTCGCCGTCGGCACCCGGCACCACCAGGACTGACAGGCTGCGGGGGTTGTCCCCGGCGGCCTCGCCGATGTCCCCGGCGGTGACGACGACGCTCCCGGCCCGGGCGAGCACCGGGACGCGATCCAGAGGCCGGGACAGGACGAGCGAGCGCCCGTCGTCGGTCAGCGCCTCGTAGCGTCGTCCGGTGGGCAGGTCGAACCAGATGCCCCGAGGCAGCCACGCCCGCTCCTGGGCCAGGGCGCTGACCGGGTCGGCCCTGTGGACGACGGGCACGACGAGCAGGTCCCCGAAGAGGAACTCGGTGCGGTTGAAGTAGGCGCCCGGCGCTTTGGGTGCATCGTGGTAGACGGGGCGTACGGGCGCGATGCTCTCGGTGCGGGCGCGGCGCGCCCAGGTGTACAGGTAGGGCACGAGGCGGTGGCGCAGCCGCAGGTAGGCGCTCATGGTGGCGCGGGCGTCGCGACTGTAGCGCCACGGCTCCTTGGAGTTGAACACCGAGTCCGTCGAGTGGAGGCGGTTGATGGGGGAGAAGCAGCCCAGCTGGACCCAGCGAGCCGCCATCTCGTCGTCGTGATGGCCGAACATGTGCCCGCCGATGTCGTTGGACCACCAGTAGTAGCCGATGTTCGCGGCGGTGGCCGTGAACTCGGGTTGGAAGCGTAGCGAGTCCCAGGTGGTGATGGTGTCCCCGGAGAAGCCGATGGGCGTACGGTGGCTGGAGGCGTCAGCGAAGCGGGAGAAGGTGACGGGGCGACGGCGGTAGTGCTCCGTCCGTCCGCCCGCCCCGGTGCGGGTGCGCCGGCGTCCGGAGTCCAGGTAATGGACGTGGTTGAGCATCCACAGCGGGTCCAGACCCGGGATGTCGGTGTCGCCGCCCTGCTGCCAGTCGAGCCACCAGAAGTCGACGCCCTCATCCTCCAGAGGGTGGTGGACCTCCTCGAGGTAGGCGGCGGTGAAGTCTTTGTCTCCGATGGTGAAGGCGATGGCCTCGCCCGAGGCCGGGTCCCCGCCGAGCCGGCGCATCATCGGTCCGTAAGCGCTCTCATGGCGCCGGACGCCGGCGGCGGGGTGAAGATTGAGCGTGACCTGCATGCCGCGGTCGTGCAGGGCGTCCAGGAAGCGCCGGGGGTCGGGGAAGAGCTCGGGGTCCCAGGTGTAGCCGGTCCACCCGTTGCCGATCGCCGGGTCGATGTCCACCAGGTGCCAGTCCATGTCGAGCACGGCCACGGAGAAGGGGAGGCCCTCGGCCGCGAAGCGGTCCATGAGAGCGAGGTAGGACTCCTCAGTGTAGCGATGGTAGCGGCTCCACCAGTTGCCCAGGAGCGCTCGCGGGATCAGCGGGACGGGGCCGGTCAGGGCGAAGAAGTCGCGCAGAGCCCCCCGGTAGTCCTGTCCGTAGCCGAACAGGTACAGGTCGCGGTCGCCGGTCGAGCCGTCAATAGGGCTCGTGCCCGGGCGCGGCCGGACCCACTGGTCCTCCTGGAGGAGCAGGGACGCGGAGTCGTCGATGACGGCCAGGCCCGTCAGGGAGAGGATGCCGGGGCCCAGACGCGCCCGGCCGTCAATGTCGTCGAGTGTGCGGCAGGTGCCGCCCAGGTTGGTCGGGAACGTCTCGTCGGGATCCCACTCGTCCCCGAACCGCCAGGTCCCGCCGTGCAGGTTGACGACCGCGGTGCGCATGGTCACGCTCAGCCCCGAGCGTGAGAAGCCCCGTGAGGGCTGGTAGGTCAGATGGAGGTGCTCGGTGAGGATCTCGACGCGGTCCTCGCCGCGGCGCACGTTGAAGGCGGGCACCTCCCCCAGGTCGCGGGAGACGACCAGCTGGGTGGCGGCGTCGGTGAACGCGCCGGATGCGGAGCGCTCCATGCGGATGAGCCGATCGGTCAGAACGGTGAAGCGGACGTCGTCGCCCACGCGGACGACGGCCTCCGGCCGGGCGGGGGCCGGGCGGGGCTCCGCCGGGGCGTCGGAGAGAGGGGAGGACATCGATGGCCTTTCATACGAGACGCCGCAAAAGGTTTCGCGGTAAACTAGGGCGAATGCTACGTTGGAGGCGCCAGGAGGTCAATCCTCGGAGGAGGGGCGAGCATGACGACTCTGCGCGATGTCGCAGCCCTCGCCGGCGTGAGCGCCATGACCGTCTCCAATGTCGTCAACGGGCGCGAGCATAAGGTGTCGCCTGCCACCCGGGAACGCGTACGGGGGCCATCGAGACCCTCGGCTACGTCCCCAATGCCCAGGCTCGCACCCTGGCCGGCTCCTCCTCGCGCATCATCGCGCTGGTCTACGGCGCCGGTGACGGCCTGCCCGCCCTGACCGCCAGCCATGAGTCCACCTTCGTCGGCGCATGCGAGTGCGCCGCCCGCCGGGCGGGGTACTCCCTCATGCTCTGCGGGGCGCACTCCGACCGCCCCGATGAGGTGGTCGACCGCCTGCGGGCCTGGAGGGTCTGCGGCGTGATCTGCCTCGGCACGGTTCCGCCGCCGGTACATCCTCGGCTGACCAGGGCGGAGGCGCCCGTCGTCCTCGTCGATTCCTACAGTCCTCAGATGGTCGCGGCGGGCGGGGAGGTTCTCGGCTCGGTCAATATCGACGACGCTGGCGGTGCCCGACGCGTCGGAGAGCGCCTCGCGCGCCTGGGCCACAGGCGCGTCGCCTTCATCGGTCCGGTCGGCCACGGCTCGCCCGTGGTCGAGGCCCGACTCAACGGCCTGAAAGACGGATTGCTCGCCGGCGCCGCCGGGGGCGGGGCTGTGGACGCCCCGGAGGTGATCGGGGCGGAGGTGAACTTCGCCTCCGGAGTGCGCGCCGGCACTGAACTGGGCGGACGGGTGACGGCTGCCGGTTCGGGGGAGCGGAGTGTGACGGGCGTGCTCGCCTCGGGCGATGTTCTGGCCATGGGAGTAGTCGCCGGCCTGCGCCGGGCCGGTGCCCGAGTGCCTGAGGACGTCTCGGTCGTCGGGTTCGACGGCTTCGAGGTCTCCACCTACTGCGACCCGCCGCTGACCGCCGTGGCTCAGTCCGTCGACGACAAGGCCGCCCAAGCCGTTGCGCTCGTCAGCGCGACGGGGGACGACGCCGGGCGGCCGAACGGGTCGGGCACCGGGAATGCCGACGGGCCCGGGCCGGCGCGCGTCGTCCTGCCGGTCGTCTGGCGCGAGGGCGGCACGCTCGGACCCGCGCCGGGCGCGGACTCCTGAGCTCTCCGTCGTGCTCCGCTACAGGCGGCCCTCGGCCCGGGCTCTCAGCGCCAGCGCCGCCGCCGCCCGCGCCCAGCTGACGCGATCGTGCTCGCGCACGACGATGTCGATGGGGGCCGCGTCGGGGCGTCTGAGCGATGCCGTGCCGACCATGACCTGATCCTCGAACAGGGCCGCCACCTCGGCCCTCTCGCCCGCCACCACGACGACGTCGGGCAATGCGAAGGCGGCCGCCATGGCGATCAAGCGGCCGACGCGGCGCGCGTAGGACGAGCAGATCGCCACCGCGGCCGCCTCGCCCCGCTTCGCCAGGTCCACGACCCGGGCCGCGGGCAGCGGAGGGCGCCCCTGCCCGCTCCACGCGCGCTCGATGGCCGGGCTGGTCAGGCAGTCCATCGCCGGGAGCGATGTCGCCGGCCGGCCGTCATCGGCGACCGGGATCCCGCCCACGAGGCCGAGCTCGGCGTCCGGTGTCGTGATGACCTCACCGCCCACGACCAGCCCGAAGCCGATGCCGGCGCCGACCGTGATCAGGACCAGGCGGTCGTGCTCGCGCCCCGCGCCGAACCAGGCCTCCTGGAGGGTCATCGCCGCCAGATCGTTGCCGACCGCCGTCGGCATGCGCAGCCGCGTTTTGACGAGCTCGGCCAGGGGAACCCGGTGCCAGCCCAGGAACACCGCGTCGGTGACCGTGCGCTCATCGGTGGCGGCGGCGCCCAGGCTCACGCTCGCGCAGGACGGGGCGGGGGCGTCCGGCCGGGAACGGGTCAGCTCGATTGCGGCATCGGTCAGTGACGCGACGACGTCGGCGGGGGCGTGACCGGGCAATGTGCGACGCGCCGTGGCCAGAACGTTCAGGTGCAGGTCGGCGAGGACGGCGATCAGGGACTCGCCCGACAGGTTCACTCCGATGATGCTCTCCGCATCGGCGCGCACCTCCAGGGGGGACTGGGGGCGTCCCGTGCAGGCCGTCCGCTCGGTGCGGGCCATGAGGATCCCGTTATCCACGAGCGGAGTGGTCAGGCGCGTGATCGAACCAGGAGAGATGCCGACGAGCTTCATGATCTCGGGGCGCGACAGACGTCCGTGGCGCAGCAGCGCCAGGACGATCGCGCGCTGGGTGTCGCTGAGTCCGACCCACGGGCCGGAACCGCCGAAGTCGCGGGCCTGCGGTCGGGTGTCTGCCATGCCGACATTCTGCCCGAGATGCACCGGTCCTCCTGGCGGCCCTCCGCCGGCCCGGACCGGCTGCGGCTCGACGAGGCCGGTTTCGATTCCGCGGAGGAGTCCTCCCCGGCCCGGGGCCGGTTCTCGGTCGACAACCGTCCGCCGCGCACCACCGCCGTCGTCATCGGACCGCCCGTGCCCGTAAGGTCGGCATCATGAACCACTCGCCCTTCGTCCTCTCGCCCCGTCACGTCGGAGACGATGCCGACTGGTGGCGCCGCGCCGTCGTCTACCAGGTCTACCCGCGCTCCTTCCAGGACTCGGGGGCCGACGGCGTCGGCGACATCCCCGGCATCACCCGGCGTCTGGATCACCTCGATGAGCTCGGCGTCGACGTCGTGTGGCTGAGTCCCGTCTGCCGCTCCCCGCAGGACGACAACGGCTACGACATCTCCGACTACGAGGACATCGACCCGCTCTTCGGCACTCTCGCCGACCTCGACGAGCTCATCTCGGGCCTGCACGCACGCGGCATGCGTCTGATGATGGACCTGGTGGTCAACCACACGAGTGATGAGCACGAGTGGTTCCGCGCCTCCTGCGCCCGCAAGGACGGCCCCGAGCGCGACTGGTACATCTGGCGGCCAGCCCGCGAAGCGCCCGGGCTCGAGCCGGGGGCCCCCGGCACCGAGCCGACGAACTGGGGTTCCTTCTTCTCCGGCTCGGCCTGGACGTGGGACGAGGGCAGCGGCGAGTTCTACCTCCACCTGTTCTCCCCTAAGCAGCCCGACCTGAACTGGGAGAATGAGGACGTCCGCCGAGCCGTTTACGAGATGATGGGGCGGTGGCTGGACCGGGGCGTCGACGGGTTCCGCATGGACGTCATCAACTTCATCTCCAAGACCTATCCGCTGACCGACGGCGCGCAGGGGCCGGGCGACCTGTACGGCGATGGTGCTTCCCTGGTGGTCAACGGGCCGCGCATTCATGAGTTCCTCCATGAGATGAATGAGGCGGTCTTCGCGCCGCGGGCCGGGCACATCATCACCGTCGGTGAGATGCCGGGGGTCACCCTGGCCGAGGCGCCGCGCTACACCGACCCGGCGCGGGCCGAGGTCGACATGGTCTTCCAGTTCGAGCACGTGACCCTGGCGAACGGCCCGGGCGGCAAGTTCGATCCACGGCCGGTGGACCTGGTGACCCTCAAACGCAACCTCGCCGATTGGCAGGCGGCTCTCGCCCCCCTCACCGATGGAGTCGGTCGCATCGTCCGGGAGACGGGGTGGAACTCTACTTACTGGGACAACCACGATCAGCCCCGCGCCGTCTCCCGTTTCGGCGACGACGATCCCGCCTGGCGGCAGATAAGCGCCAAGACCCTCGCCTCGATCCTCCACCTGCACCGTGGCACGCCCTACGTTTACCAGGGCGAGGAGCTCGGGCAGACCAACACCGTCTTCGCCGGCATCGAGGACTACCGGGACCTGGAGTCGATCAATCACTACCGCGAGCGCGTGGCCGCGGGAGACGACCCGGAGGCGGTGCTGGCGAGTCTGTCGGCCAACTCCCGCGACAACGCCCGTACCCCCGTCCAGTGGGATGACGGAGCCCAGGCCGGTTTCACCGCGGGAACGGCGTGGATCGACGTGACCGCGAACTACACCGAGATCAACGCCGCGAGCCAGGTGGGTGCGCCCGGAAGCGTCTTCGAGCACTACCGTTCGCTTATCGCGCTGCGGCATGAGGATGACGCTGTGGCACTGGGCACTTTCCGGTTGCTGGACGCGGGTTCGGCCGACTCCTGGGTGGTGCTGCGTGAGCACGTGGGGGCCGACGGCGGGTGCGAGCTGGTCCTGCTGATCGCCTCATGCACCCGGGAGGGGCTGGAGACGGGGAACGGCTCCGCGCTGCGGGCGCGGCTGGCGGCCGAGGGGCTGGACCTGGGCCGGTGGGCCGACGCCGAGCGGCTGCTTCTCTCCTCGCTGCCGGCCGCTCAGGCCGGCGATTCGGGCGTGGGGGCGCCCGAACTCCTGGAGGGGTGGGACTCGGTCGTTCTGCGGCGCCGTTTGTGAGCCGCTGCGGATTCTCTCGCTTTCGTCCGTCGGACGGAGTCGTCGACCGATGCGCTGGATGGCCGGCGTCGAGAGAGCGGTCCGGCCCGATCCGCCCTCGATCATCTGATTCCGGTTCCGGCTGATCCGAGGGCGGGTCTGATGGTTGTCGGCTTATACGCGGCTGCGGGCGAGCCGACCGATACGGACCGTTACGAGCGGTCTCGGTGACGGTGCTCGGAGCGCCGGTGGCGGGCGGGCAGCGCCGTCGTCGGCCACCAGCAGCCGACGACGATGACCGCCATGACTGCCAGCACCCACAGCGGCGGTCGCACGAGCTCCCATACGAAGAGTGCGCCGAACGCAGGAGCGCGCTGAGTGACGGTCAGAACCGCACCGGCGCCCACGAGCGCGAGCGCCGGGACGCTCGCCTCCCAGCCCGCCATGTGCGCCACTTCCGCGACGGCGGCCCCTGCACTGCCGCCCAGGGCGAAGGACGGCGCCAGCAGTCCTCCCGTGGCGCCCGCGCCCAGCGTCGCCGCAGTCAGCAGCGGTTTGAGCACCATTACACCGCATAGGGCGAGGAGCGCCGTACTCGTTGTCGGGGAGAGCAGCGCCGCCTCCAGCGCGTCCCTTCCGTTGCCCGGCAGGACGGGCAGCCATAGTGAGGCCGTTCCCGTGAGAGTGCCCGCCGTCGCGATGCCCGCCGGCAGCGCCCAGGTATTCGGAACCCGGTGCACCTTGAACCAGTCCCATAGTCGGCGCGCCCCCGCGCCGAGCGCCATAAGCGCCGGAGCCGCCGCCAGGGCCGTCAGGATCGTGGCGGTCGTCGGCCCGCCGATCGCGACCTCGAAGGTCGGGCGACCGTGGGAGTGCAGCCACGAGACGACCGTCGCGATCACACTCACCGGCAGAGCCAGGAGGACCCCGCGCCGGCGGGTTCCCGCGACCATGGTGATCTCGACTGCGAAGGCCGTTCCGCCCAGGGGGACGTTGTACATGGCGGCCAGTCCGGCGCCGGCGGCTGAGGCGACGAGCAACGTCGTCGTGCCCGCCTCCAGGTCCAGCCATCGCGCGAGTCGAGCGGCCACGGCCCCCGCCATGAGACGCGGCGCTCCCTCGCGGCCTACGGAGTTGCCGGCGCCCACGACGAGCACCTGCAGCACGCCGTCGGCGAAGGGACGCACGAGCCCCATCCGCCGGGCTGTGGTCCCCGAGCCGTCCGCTACGGCTGCTTCGACGCCGGCGACGCCGCCGGTGCCGCGCTCCCACCACCACGCGGCCCCCGCCAGAGTCCCGCCTGCGGCGGGCGCGAGTACGCGCCGCCACGCCGGAGCGGCCCCGACCCGCTCGGGCAGCGCTCCGTCCGCGACGCCGTAGAAGAGCCACTCGAAGCCCTCGAGTAGCCGGGCCATGGCGATGCCGACGAGACCGGCCGCCGCACCCGCCAGCACGATGGCGACCAGGAGGCGCGCCGTCCGGTTCGCACGGCTGCGCGGCGGGGGAGGAGCGGGGGACGTCATCGGGGAGACGATATGACGACTCCGACGACTTCATGAGGACTCCGGCCCGCGGAGCCCCGACTCGGCCCGCGAGCGCGGTCGCCGGGCCCTCCGCCGCCGGGGCGATCGCGGACGCCGCGGGCACGGCCTCCTTCGGTGCACCGAGGCGGCTCGCGGCTCTCCAGCCGCCCGACGCCGGAACCGGACTGCGCCCCGCCCTGCTCGTGTGCTGCCTCGTCCCGGTCATCTTCGCGGTATCCATATGGACTGTCGGACGTTTGTCGGACACTGCTTGTTCGCCTGTTTCAGACTGATTCTTTTAGGTTGAGTTGACGAGTCCGGTTCTTCGTGCTTCGGGGTGTGGTGGGCGGGGCGTATGCGATTGAGCGAGTCTTTCCCGTCGGGGCGGTCGTCAGAGGACCCGAGCGTCGACTCGTTTCTCATCGGCACGTGCAGCGGCGGGCGCATTGGCCGTAGCCTGCGGGTATGGAGCGTTCGCCTCAGCCGGTGCCGGTCTCGCCGGTCCCGCGAACGGTCGCCGAGCCGTGGCCGCAGCGCTGGTTGGCGCGGCACCGCCCAGCCGTCGATCTGGTGGTTCTCTCCCTCGTCTTGGGCTACAACCAGATTGTTATGCCCGCCATCGTGACGACTGCCGTGGGTTTGTGGATGGCGGAGGGGCTCTGCGCGGGCCTCGGGCTGTGCTGGCTGCTCCGACGCCGCTCCGCTCGGGTCGCTTTCACGGTAATGATCTGCCTCGCCTGGATTCAGCCCCTCGTGGACCCGGGCGCCGGCATCCTTCCCGTCGATATCCTGCTGGCGCTCGAGGTCCATCATCTGGCGAGCACCCAGCGATGGACGTGGTCCCTGCCCGCTGCCGCGCTCGTCGTCGTCTGGGTCCTGGTGGCATTCATCCCCGCCGTCACGATGGGGTACAGCCGGCTGAGCCTGCCTGCGCTGTGCGCTGTCACGGTGGCGTGGGCGTGGACCGCCGGCACACTCCAGCGCATGCGCCGCGCCCATCTGATCGCACTGACGCGCAACACCGAGTATCGGCTGCGCGAGGCCGAGCTGCGTCGCGAGCAGGTGGAGCGGGAGGAGCGCTCCCGGATCGCCCGCGAGATCCACGACATCGTTTCCCACAGCCTGGGAATCATGACCGTCGTCGCCGACGGAGCAGCGGCGACCGCGCCCTCGGACCCCGGCCGGGCGGCCGAGGCCATGCTCCGCGTTCGTGACACCGGGCGGGAGGCACTGGCGCAGATGCGCCGGATGCTGACCGCCCTGCGTGGTGAGGACCGGCCTCGACTCGCCCCTCAGCCCGGCCTGCAGGATCTCAAGGACCTGGTCGCCGAGGCCGGCGAGACCGGGATCCCGGTCCGCCTCGAGGTCTCCGACTCCCTGGACCTGCCGGAGGAGCTCGGCCCGACCGTCTACCGCCTGGTCCAAGAGGGGCTGAGCAACGTACGCCGGCACGCGGGCGCCGTTACTTGCGTGGAGGCCCGTGTGCACCGCGCGGACACGACGCCGGAGAGTCTGGTCATCGAGGTGCTCGACGACGGCGCAAGCTCGCCGGCTCCGTCGTCGGGCGACCCCGCCGGGTACGGCCTGGTGGGGATTCGGGAGCGGGTCGCCTCCCACGGAGGCAGCCTCGAGGCGGGAGCTCGGCCGGATGGAGGCTTCCATTTGCGCGCCGTCCTGCCGCTGGGCGTCCAGGAGGATGCATGACTCTGCGAATCGCACTCGTCGACGACCAGGAGATGTACCGGCTCGGCTTCCGCATGCTTCTGGAGACCCAGGAGGAGGTGGAGGTCGTCGGCGAGGCCGACGACGGGCGATCGGCCCTCGACCTGCTCGCCCGGGTGAAGACCGATGTCGTCCTCATGGATGTGCGCATGCCGGGCATGAACGGCATCGAGGCGACTCGCCGAATCGTGGAGAGCGGCACCGACGGGCCCAAGGTGATAGTTCTGACCACCTTCGACCTCGATGAGTACGCCTACGAGGCGATCCGGGCCGGTGCTGGCGGCTTCCTTCTCAAGGACGCCTCCTTGGACGAGCTCATGGCTGCGATTCGCCACGTGCATGCCGGGGACGCGGTGATGGCTCCCTCCACTACCCGGCGACTCATGGAGCACTTCATGGCCCCGCCTCCGACCTCCGACGGTGGTATGCACGCGGCTCGGACATTGGAGAACCTGACCGCGCGCGAGCGCGAGGTCCTCGCCCTGCTCGCTCGCGGGCTGTCCAACGAAGGCATCGGCCGGGAACTGTCGGTGGCTGAGGGGACGGTGCGCGTCCACGTCAGTCGGATCCTGGGCAAGCTGGGGCTGCGGGATCGGGCGCAGGCGGTTGTGCTCGCCTACGAGTCGGGGCTGGTCCTCCCAGGGGGTCGGCAAGGTCGGTTTTAAGCGGGTCGGTCGGTGGGGGATGGTTCGTGCGAGGTTCCTGGCCAGTGCCGGGGTGTATGACGCACCGATTTCGCCGAGACCCTGCTGGTCCTCCCCTTGGAGGAGCGTGGTACCAGGCCGTAAGCACAGCGCATAGACGGCTCTGAGTCCCGAGGTGGAGGCGGACCCGCGGTCGTGCGGGAAGGCTCGACCCATGAGCGATCTTGTACAGACCACTGATCTCATCAAGCGTTATGGACGGCGGACCGTCGTCGATCACCTCAACCTGCGCGTGCCCGAGGGCGCCGTCTACGGCTTTCTCGGGCCCAACGGCTCGGGCAAGTCCACGACCATGAAGATGCTGCTGTCCCTCGTGCAGCCCACCGCGGGCAGGGTCCTCATCGGTGGCGAGCCCATGACCCGTCGTACCCGACGGCGCCACCTGGCCCGCATCGGTTCCCTCATCGAATCCCCGCCGGGTTACGGGCACCTCACCGGTGCCCAGAACATGCGAATCATCCAGCGTCTGCTGGGCATCCCCGACCAGCACGTGGAGCGAGCTGTGAGCACCGTTCGACTGGGCGGGCAGATGAACAAGCGGGTTCGCGACTACTCCCTGGGCATGAAACAACGCCTGGGAATCGCCATGGCGCTTGCTCGCTGGCCCTCGCTGCTCATTCTCGATGAGCCGACCAACGGTCTTGATCCTGCCGGAATCAAGGAGATCCGCCGACTCCTGGGATCATTGGCGTCCAGCGGAATCACGGTCATGGTCTCCTCCCACAGCCTGGGGGAGATCGATCGCATTGCGACTGTTCTGGGTATCGTGTCGCACGGCAGGCTCCTCTTCCAGGGCACGCGTGCGGAGCTCATGAGCGCTTCCGCACCCGATACGCTCCTTGACTGCTCGGACCCGTATGCTGCCGCTCGTCTTCTGACCGTTCAGGGGCGCGCGCCTATTCGTGAGCACACGCTCCTGCGCGTCCCGAATCTCACCCGTGAAACCACAGCCGACGTCGTGGCCCTTCTGGTTCGTGAGGGCATCGGCGTGCACGGAGTGCGCCAGGAGGAGCAGAGCCTGGAGGACGTCTTCATGGCTCTTACTCGAGGAGGTGGATTGTGACCACCTCCATGACTGTTCGCACTCTGCGCAACGAGTACGCCAAGATGCGTCACCTGCGCATTGGCCTCGTAGCCGCTCTCCTCCTGCTCGGGGTCGCCGCACTCACTGTTCTGACGGCCATGAACTCGGGGCTGATCGACCACCGGGCCGATGCCGATGGCTATGGGTGGAAGCTCCTCATGGTCAGTCTCCACGGCGCTGTCACGCTCGCCGCACCACTCCTTCTCGCCGTTATGGCGAGCCGCCAGGTAGAGATTGAGCACTCGGGACACGGCTGGGTGTCGACCTCGATGGCGGGCGCTACTCCAGGTCGACTCTGCCGGGCGAAGCTCCTCGCCCTCGGGGCCCTCATCTCACCGATGCCGGTGGCCTGGGGCGCACTCGTGCTCATTATTGGACGCAGCATCGGCGTCACGGCGCCGGCGCCCGCGGAGCGACTGTGCTGTCAACTCATCTGCCTCGCAATCGTCAATCTCGCCGTGCTGGGCGCGCAGCTACTTGCCTCGGCCCGGACGGAGAATCAGCTCGGGCCGCTGGCGCTGGGGCTCGCCGGTATCCTTCTGAGCACCTTCTCCCAGGTCATGCCACTGTGGGCGCGGTTCTTGAGCCCGTGGACCGCCTACGGGCTCATTGTTCCCGCTGACTTCGTCGGCCCGACCCTCGTCGACCTTGATTGTCACCTGGTGAACCTGAGTGTTCTTGCTGGTATCGGCGGCGCGCTCTTCCTGGCCATCACTGCGCGCTTCGACCGTCGGGAGATCTGACATGGAACCTGTCATCATCGAGATCCTCAAGCTGCGACGCTCAGCGAGCTGGGGCGTGGTTCTGGTGCTGCCGGTGGCTTCTGTTCTCAGCGCGTGCGTCATCGTCCGGCCCACCGACTGGCAGCTCTTGTGGATACGCTCGGTCGGCTTCTACGGCATGGCTCTTCTTCCGGTCTCCCTCGCCGTTCTCGCATCCCTCGTCTGGCGCGTCGATCACCAGGGCTCCAACTGGAACGCCCTGATGAGTTCCTCCGTGCCCACATGGAGAACGGTCGTGGCCAAGGCCATCGCTGCCTGGCTTCCTGCAGCTGTCATGCAGCTCGTCCTGGTTCTGGCTTCAGCCGCTGTCGGTTCACTCGTCCTCGGCCTCCCGGGCGTGCTGCCGGTACGGTGCCTGGCCGCGGGAGCGCTTATCGCCGTGGCCTGTGCGCCGGCGTGCGCCCTCCAGACGGGCCTGTCAGCCTTCACTCGTTCCTTCGCCTTGCCCGTTGCGGTCGGTCTGGTACTGACGGGAGCTGGTACCACGATGCTGCTCGTGCACGTCCCGGTGGCCTGGTTGCTGCCCCAGGCACTGGTGACCAGGACGACGCAGATCGGGGCGGTCAATGAGGGAGCGGCGACCTCCTTCGCAGTCCAGGACCTCACCTGGGTCAGCGCCATCTCCATAATCGGGACGTGCGCGACTTTGAGCGTCGTCATCGTCATCATCACCTCCATGCTGCTCGATCGCACCGACGCTCGGGGATGAGGAGGAGATGACTCCCCTGTGCGACTTTCTGCGACGCCGTTCGGTGCACGGTTTCGTCGCACGGCTCGAGGCCCGGGAATCGGTTCCCGGGCCTCGGGGCTCGGGGCTCGGACCGTGACGGTATCGCCGGGCTGGAGGAGGCGCCGAGGCCGCGCGCCGTCGGTGTCAGTGAGTCGGGTCACAGACGCGTGCACCCTGACGCAGCGTCAAGGGTTAGGATCGCACAGCGTCCCGGCGCAGCCGTCACCGCTCCCCCGTTCTCGTCGGGGCCCGGTCGATGCATTGGTCCGCCCGGGGCGCACTGCTGCCCTACACACACGGAAAACCCATGCTTACCAACCTTCTGCGCGCCTATCTGCGCCCCTACCGGACCCTGCTGGCGGGGGTTCTCGTCCTGCAGGTCGTGCAGGTGATGGCCTCTCTCTACCTGCCCACGCTCAATGCCGACATCATCGATACCGGCGTTGCCCGAGGCGATACCGGCTATATCTGGCGCATTGGCGCCCTCATGCTCGGCGTGTCCGTGCTCCAGGGAGCCTGCGCCGTCGGGGCGACCTGGCTGGCCGCCCGCTCCGCGTTGGGCATGGGGCGCGACCTGCGCGCCCTCATCTTCCGTCGCGTCGGGAACTTCTCCGAGCGCGAGGTGTCGGTCTTCGGGGCCGGCTCCCTGATCACCCGGACCACCAACGACGTTCAGCAGGTCCAGATGCTCGTGCTCATGAGCTGCACCATGCTGGTGACCGCGCCGCTGCTGGCGGTCGGCGGTGTCGTCATGGCGGTGGGCCGCGCCCCCTCGCTGTCCTGGCTCATCGCCGTGGCCGTGCCCGTGCTCCTGCTCGTGGTCGGGGTGACCGTGCGCCGTATGGTGCCGTTGTTCCGCTCCTACCAGGAGCGCCTGGACTCCATCAACCGCGTGCTGCGCGAGCAGTTGACCGGGATCCGCGTCGTGCGCGCCTTCGTGCGCGAGGAGGCCGAGACCGAGCGCTTCGAGACCGCCAACCAGGACATCTCCCGGGTGGGGGAGATCGTCGGTCAGCTCTTCGTCTTCCTGTTCCCCGCCACCATGCTGGTCCTGGACGTCACCATGGTCGGCGTCATCTGGTTCGGTGGCCACCAGGTCGACTCCGGTCGTGTGGAGGTCGGCACGCTCGTGGCCTTCATGACCTATCTCATGCAGATCCTCATGGGGATCGTCATGGCCAGCTTCATGACCATGATGATCCCGCGCGCCGCTGTATGCGCCGAGCGCATCGACGAGGTCCTGGACACCGACCCCTCTTTGACCGTCGCCGCCGACGCGGTCGCCGACTTCCCCCGGCCGGGCGAGGTCGAGCTGCGCGAGGTCGCCTTCACCTACCCTGGTGCGGAGGAGCCCGTCCTGCAGGGGATCTCCTTCACGGCCCGGCCCGGTCAGACGGTCGCCGTCGTCGGCTCGACCGGATCGGGCAAGACGACCCTGGTCAACCTCATTCCCCGGCTCCTGGAGGCTTCCGCCGGTGAGGTGCTCGTCGGCGGCACGCAGGTGCGCCGTGCCGAGCCCGAGGCCCTATGGGCCCAGCTGGGCCTGGTGCCGCAGAAGCCCTTCCTGTTCGCCGGCACCGTCGCCTCCAACTTGCGGCTGGGGCGCGAGGACGCCTCCGACGACGAGCTGTGGGACGCCCTGGAGCTCGCCCAGGCCCGCGACTTCGTGACCGAGATGGACGGCGGGCTCGAGGCGCCCATCGCCCAGGGCGGTACGAACGTCTCCGGCGGGCAGCGCCAGCGTCTGGCCATTGCTCGCGCCATCGTGCGCCGCCCGGCGGTGCTCATCTTCGACGACTCCTTCTCCGCCCTCGATGTGGCCACCGACGCCTCTTTGCGCGAGGCGCTGTGGCCTGCGACCGCCGGAGTCACCAAGATCGTTGTTGCCCAGCGGGTCTCGTCGATCACCGATGCGGACCTCATCCTCGTCCTGGACGAGGGCAGGCTCGTGGCGACCGGTACGCACCAGACGCTGCTGACCGCCAGTGAGACCTACCGTGAGATCGTCACCTCCCAGCTCGGAAGCGAGGCCGCCGCATGAGCGCCACCGACCCCACCACTGCTGCAGCCGGCCGGCGTCCTTCCCGCAGGAAGTCCGGTGAGGGCCGCGCCGATGAGCTCAGTGAGGACGAACTCGCCATGGCCTCCGAGGCTCAGGCGTCCTCGGGCGACTGGAGCGCAGGACCGCCGCCCGGAAAGGCCAACGCCTTCTGGCCCTCCTTCATCCGGATGCTCTCCCTCCTGATGCCCTTCAAGAGGTCGCTCGCGGTGGCCATGGCGGCGGCCATCGGCTCCGTCGTCCTGACCGTGGCCGGTCCCAAGATCCTGGGGCAGGCCACCAACCTCGTCTTCGAGGGGTGGATCAGCGCCCATCTGCCCGCGGGCGTCACCAAGGAGCAGATCGCCCAGAGTCTGACCGCCGATGGACGCGGGGAGATGGCCGACATGGTGCGCGCCATGGACCTGGTGCCCGGCGCGGGCATCGACTACGGCGCCCTGGGCCGAGTCCTCCTTCTCACCCTGGCCGTCTACCTCGGCTCCGCATTCCTGGCCTGGCTCGAGGGATTCGTCCTCAACCGCATCATGATCAAGGCCATGTACCGGATGCGCGCCGATGTCGAGGCCAAGATCCACCGCCTACCCCTGTCCTACTTCGACCACGTCCAGCGCGGCGAGCTGCTCAGCCGCGTCACCAACGACATCGACAACGTCACCAACACGCTTCAGCAGTCTCTGTCCAGTGCGGTGACCTCGATCCTGACCGTCGTCGGCGTGCTCGCCATGATGATCTCGATCTCGTGGAGGCTGACGCTGGTGGCCATGATCGTCCTGCCGCTCATGGGCGTCCTGTTCGGCGTCGTCGGGCCGCGCTCCCAGAGGGCCTTCACCACGCAGTGGGCCAAGACCGGGCGGCTCAACGCGCGCGTCGAGGAGTCCTTCTCCGGGCACGCCCTGGTGCGCACCTACGGGCGCACAGCCGACTCGCGCGAGAAGTTCGATGACGAGAACGACGAGCTCTACCGCGCCGGCCTGCGAGCCCAGTTCCTGTCGGGCATCATGATGCCGGTCATGCGGGTGGTCGGGAACCTGTCCTATGTCGCGATCGCCGTGGCCGGCGGCCTCATGGTGGCCGGGGGCGGCCTGCGTCTGGGCGATGTGCAGGCCTTCATCCAGTACTCCCAGCAGTTCACTCAGCCTTTGGCTCAGCTGGGCGGCATGGCCACCGCCGTGCAGTCTGGCACCGCCAGTGCTGAACGCATCTTCGAGCTGCTCGACGCCGCCGAGGAGCGCCCCGACTCGTCGGGGCCGGTCGGTGCTGCCGGCACGACTGACTCCGCCCGTTCGGCCGGTTCGGCGGACGTGGCGGACCCGGGAACGGGGAAGGGTGCGGGCGTCATTGAGATGGACCACGTCCGCTTCTCCTACGATCCCGATACCGAGCTCATCAGCGACCTGTCGCTGCGCGTCGAGCCCGGTCAGACCGTCGCCATCGTCGGCCCTACGGGAGCGGGTAAGACGACTCTGGTCAACCTTCTCATGCGCTTCTACGAGATCGACGGCGGGCGCATCAGCCTCGACGGCGTCGACACGGCCACCATGCACCGGCGCGACGTGCGCGCTCGAACCGGCATGGTGCTGCAGGATCCCTGGCTGTTCCAAGGGACTATCCGCGAGAACATCCGCTACGGGCGTCCCGGCGCTACGGACGAGGACGTTGAGGCGGCCGCCGGAGCCTGCTATGTCGACCACATCGTGCGCGCCCTGCCGGAGGGCTACGACACGGTTCTGGAGGAGGACGCCGCCAACGTCTCCGCCGGTGAGCGCCAACTGCTGACCATCGCTCGCGCGTTCATCGCCGACCCGGCCGTGCTCATCCTGGACGAGGCCACCAGCTCGGTGGACACCCGCACCGAACTGCTGGTTCAGCGGGCCATGGCGGCGCTGCGGCGCGGGCGCACGAGCTTCGTCATCGCCCACCGTCTGTCCACCATTCGCGACGCTGACACGATCCTCGTCATGGAGCATGGCGACATCGTCGAGCAGGGCACCCATGCCGAGCTGCTGGAGCGCGACGGCGCCTACGCGCGTCTGCACGCCGCCCAGTTCGCCCACGCCATGACCGAGCGGGATGAGGAAGCGGTGCCCGCCGACCGACCCTGAGGATGCTGACCGCGCGTCGCCCGGTGCGTGAACCGGGCGACGGGGGCGTTGCCCGGTCCTGAGCAGCCCGCGTGCGACCGGCCGGCGGCCGCCGCGGCCGGCCCTCCCCGGGCCTCGAGATGCCGCTTTATCGCTCGCATTAGTCCTGGGGGGATGCCGCGGCGTTGACCGACGCGCTGAAGTCGGGCATGTCCTCCAAGGGAATCACCCCGATGTTCTGGCTGACCAGGCTGATCGCCTCGCGCAGGCCCATCCACCACTGGTGGAGAGGGCGGCGCGAACTCAGATCGAGCTCGTCGTTCATGCGCTCCAGACGGCGGTGCGTGATTCGCCCGCCCGTCAGGCCCACATAGCTTGAGTGGTGAGTGCCCGCCCCCAGCTGATCCGCCAGAAGGTCGAGGGCGTGCGCCACGAGCTTGGTGGCCATGATCCGGTCGAAGGCGGACGGGTCGCCCCCCTGCTGCAGGTGGCCGAGGGCGGCGTGGCGCACGTCGTACAGGCCGCGGCCCTCCTGGGCGAAGATCTTGGCGAGCACGTCCAGGGTGTAGTTCTCGCTTGCCCTCTCATTGCGGATCACCAGGTAGAGGTCGCGTCCCGAGCGGAAGGATTCCACCATGCGCGCCGAGTCCCGGGCGAGCTGAGCCAGCGTGAGGCCGTCCTCGTTGAGGTAGACCCGTTCAGCACCTGTGGCGATACCGCTCATGAGAGCGAGGTAGCCGCATTTGCGGCCCATCGACTCGGCCACGAAGCAGCGCCGGGACGCGGCGGCGGACTGCTTGATCGAGTCCAGGGCGCCGATGGCGTTGTTCAGGGCCGTATCCGCACCGATGCTCAGCTCGCTGCCGGGCAGATTGTTGTCGATCGAGGCGGGCACGCAGATGATCGGGATGTTGAAGGCGGGGTAGCGGTCCCGCTCCGTGACCAGCTCGTGGGCCGCCAGGTAGGCGTTGTAGCCGCCGATGATGAGCAGAGCATTGATCTCGTGGGATTCGATGGCCCGACCCAGTGCGTAGAGCTGCTCGATGGTGGGGACCTCTCTGCGCGTGCCGAGCTCGGCGCCGCCGTCCCCGACCCAGCCCTCGACATCGTCCCAGCTCAGCTCGCGCACCTCGCCGTCGAGGAGACCGGGGAAGCCCCCGTAGATGCCGAGCATGGTGAAGTCGTGGTCGAGCCCCAGTCGCACGGCGGCGCGCGCGGCCGTGTTCATGCCGGGCGCCAGACCGCCCGCGTGGATGATGGCGACGCGCTTGGGTCGGACCCCGTCCTGCTGATGCGAGGCGACGACGTCGGGGTCGAGCTCCGGCGGGGTGGACATGGTCTCGAACAGCTGCAGCATCTCGCCGAAGCTCGCGCCGCGGGCGGCCACCGCGCCGTCGTAATCCCCGTCGGCCACGAGGTCCTTGACGGCGCGCGTGGCATGGATCTGCTCCATCATGGGCAGGCGGCTGATCCGGTTGTGGCGCTCGGCGATGATGACCGGCTCGGACTGCGGGGTGGCGATGAGCAGTTCGTGGGCCGCCGCGCATCCCAGCAGAGTCGACATCCACCGGTCGTAGGCGCTCGGCTTGCCCCCGCGCTGGACGTGGCCGAGGATCGTCACGCGCGCCTCCTCGCCCAGCTTCTCGGCCAGGACGCGCTTGACGTCGTCGGCGCTGATGCGGTTGCCCGCGCGGTCGGTGGCGCCCTCGGCGACGATGACCATGGATTCGCGACGGCCGGCCTCACGGCCCTTGGCGAGTTTGCGGCACATGTCCTCCTCCCAGCCGTCGGCGGGGGGGAGTTCGGGCACCAGTACGTAGTCGCACCCGCCGGCGACGGCCGCCATGAGGGCGAGGTAGCCGCAGTGGCGTCCCATGACCTCCACGACGAAGGTGCGCTGGTGGGAGGCGGCCGTCGAGGAGATGTCGTCGATCGCCTCCAGGATGCGGTGCAGGGCCGAGTCCGCTCCGATGGTCATGTCCGCGCCGACCAGGTCGTTGTCGATGCTCCCGACGATGCCCGTGACCATGAGGGCCGGGTGGGCGGCGGCGGTCTGCGCGCTGATCTCCCCGCGCTCGGCGAGTTCGGCCACGAGCCCCGGCCAGTTCCTGCGGAACTCGTTGGTGCCGGTCAGCGACCCGTCCCCGCCGATGACGACGAGCCTGTCGATGCCGTGCTCGAGCAGGTTGCGGGCGGCGGCCAGCTGTCCGTCGCGCTCGCGGAAGGCCGCGGACCGGGCGGTGCCGATGATGGTGCCGCCGCGGTGGAGGATCGATCCCACCGAGTCCCATTCCAGGGGGCGTATACCCTCTCCGCCGGCGACGGCGCCGGACCAGCCCTCCATCACCGCGAATGGCTGGGCTCCCATGCGCAGACTCGTGCGGACGACGGCGCGCACCGCGGCGTTCATGCCCTGCGCGTCGCCGCCGGAGGTCAGGACCCCGATGCGCACCGGCTCACCGGAGCCCGTTGGTTCGCCGGCCGGTGTGAATGCGGGGGAGGCGGCATCGGTGTTGTCGGCTGACATCTACGGATCCTTCCGGGTCGGGCGGGATGAAGCGTCCCGTAAGACCATTGTGGCTCGTGCACGGCGCTCGCGTCTGCACCGGAGGTCCCGGGACTCGCGCTGGCGCCGAGGGCCGGGGGAGGAGCTGGGCACCGGCTTCCGCATCCCGGAACCGGAGAGCCCCCGATACGGACCTTGGTCCCGACTCGCATGCGGAACCACCCGCGCGCGGAACCCCCGGCACGCTACCCTCATCATCGAGCCGCCCCGCTGCGCGCGAAGATCGACCGCGGGCCCGCTGCACGCGGACCCGGAAGGATGGACCGTATGGATCTGTATGAGTATCAGGCGCGAGACCTGTTCCGAGCGCACGGGGTGCCGGTGCTCGACGGCGCGACCGCTGCAACCCCCGAGCAGGCGCGTGAGGTCGCCGCCGGCCTGCTCGACGCCGGTTCGTCGCTGGTCGTCGTCAAAGCCCAGGTCAAGACGGGCGGCCGCGGCAAGGCCGGCGGAGTCAAGCTCGCCCGCAGCGCCCTCGAGGCCGAGCGGCGGGCCCGCGAGATCCTCGGAATGAACATCAAAGGTCATACGGTGCGTACGGTCCTGATCTGCGCCGGCGCCGACATCGATTCCGAATTCTACGTCTCCATTCTCCTGGACCGCGCCGAGCGCCGCTATCTGGCCATGTGCTCGCGCGAAGGCGGCATGGACATCGAAACCCTCGCCGAGGAGCGTCCCGAGGCGCTCGCCCGCATCGCCGTCGACCCCCTGACCGGCATAACGGACGAAGTCGCCGCGGGCATCGTCGAGGCGGCCGGCTTCGAGCCCGGGCTCACCGCCGCCCGCATCGCCGACGTCATCACCCGGCTGTGGGAGGTCTTCACCGCCGAGGACGCCACCTTGGTGGAAGTCAACCCGCTGGCCGCCGCCGACGGCGCCATCCTGGCTCTGGACGGCAAGGTCTCTCTGGACGACAACGCCGCCTTCCGCCATCCCGAGCACGCCGCATTCAGAGACATCGCCGATGCGGATCCGCTGGAGGCCCGGGCCAGGGACGCGGGCCTGAACTACGTCCGCCTCGAGGGGCAGGTCGGGGTGCTCGGAAACGGTGCGGGACTGGTCATGTCCACTCTCGACGTCATCGCCGACGCCGGCGAGCACCACGGCGGCATGCGACCGGCCAACTTCCTCGACCTGGGCGGGGGGTCCTCCGCCCAGGTCATGGCCACCGGCCTGGAGGTGGTCGCCTCCGACCCGCAGGTGCACGCCATCCTCGTCAACGTCTTCGGCGGCATCACCTCCTGCGACACCGTCGCCGAGGGCATCGTCACCGCCGTCGACTCCCTGGAGGACGTCGACAAGCCCATCGTCGTGCGCCTGGACGGCAACAATGCCGATCTGGCCCGCCGGATCCTCGCGGAGGCGGCCCTGCCCGGCGTCACCGTCGTGGAGTCCATGGACGGCGCCGCCGACGTCGTCACCGAGATCGCCCACGACATCGTCACGAAGCTGGGAGCCTGAACCATGAGCATCTTCCTGACCGAGAACGACCGCGTCATCGTCCAGGGCATGACCGGTTCCGAAGGCCGCAGGCACACTCGGCGCATGCTCGGCGCCGGCACGAAGATCGTCGGCGGCGTCAACCCGCGCAAGGCCGGCACGAGTGTCGCCTTCGACGTCGAGCCCGCCGGCCCCGGGGCGCAGACCCTCGGCGTCGTCCCGGGCGCGGTCGAGGTCTCCGTCTATGGGACCGTCGCCGAAGCGGAGGAGGCCACCGGCGCTACCGTCTCGGTCCTCTTCGTCCCCCCGGCCTTCGCCAAGGACGCCATCATCGAGGCCGTTGACGCGCGGCTGCGCCTGGTCGTCGTCATCACCGAGGGAATCCCGGTGGCGGACACCGCTCGCGCGTGCGCCTACGCCGCCTCCCGCGGCGTGCGGGTCATCGGCCCCAACTGCCCCGGCATCATCTCCCCAGCCCGTTCCAACGTCGGCATCACCCCGCCTGACATCACCGGCCCCGGCCCCATCGGCCTGGTTTCGAAATCGGGCACGCTGACCTACCAGCTCATGCACGAGTTGCGCGACCTCGGCTTCACCACCTGCGTCGGCATCGGCGGCGATCCGATCGTCGGCACCACCCATATCGACGCCCTCGCCGCCTTCGAGGCGGACCCGGACACCGAGCTGGTCGTCATGATCGGGGAGATCGGGGGAGATGCGGAGGAGCGCGCCGCCGCCTACATCCGTTCCTCCGTGACCAAACCCGTCGTGGCCTACGTGGCCGGTTTCACCGCCCCGGAGGGGAGGACCATGGGGCACGCCGGCGCCATCGTCTCCGGATCTTCCGGCACCGCCCGGGCCAAGAAGGCGGCCCTGGAGGCCGCAGGCGTTCGCGTTGGACGCACACCCGCTGAGACCGCCTCCCTCGCCCGCGGGCTGTACCGGGAGATTGCCGGCGCGGCGGAGCGGGCGTGAGCACAGGCGGTAACCCGGCACGGCTGAGACGGGTGGTCTCGGCCTCGGAGGGCGGTCCCCCCGCCCGCACCGGCAGGCGGTACCGGGCGGTTCCCACCGACTGGCCCTTCGCCGTACGCGCCGGGGTCGAGTCCGTTCTGGCGGGCTGGCTCCTCGTCGTCGTCCCGACTCTCGCCGTCTATGTCTCGACCTCCTCCATGGACGCCGCCGCGGCCCTGTCGGTGGGCGCCGCTGTGCGCGCCGGCACCGCCCTGTGGGCTCTGGGGCTGGGAGGGACCTGGGGGAGCGCGGCGAGCCCCGACGGTGTCCTCGGGTTGCCGCTGCTGGGACTGACCGTCCTCCAGGCACTCATCACCCGGTGGTCGGTGCGTCGTTCGCGGCTCGCCGGCCTGCTGTCGGGCCTATGGACGGTCCTGGCCGCGGTGGTGACCGCCGCTCTCGTTGTCGTGGCCGCCGGGCCGCCGGGCTCCCGCCTGTGGACGGCCGTGCTCGGTCTTGGCGGGCTAACGGCGTTCATCGCCGTCGGCCGCCTTCAACGCTCGGGACGGGGTCGGCGGGATGTGGACCGGTGGTGGGCGCGCCGCCCGTGCTGGACGGACCCCGCGCTCGCACTCGTGCGCAGCACTTTCCTCGCCCTGGTCGTGCTGGTCGCCGCCGTCACCGTGGTCGCCGTCGTCGAAGGCGCGGGACGCGTCGGACGACTTCACGACGCACTGTCGGCCGGAGGGATTCTGGCGTCTCTCGGGCTCATCGCACTGCAGGCCTGCTGGGCGCCGACCATGCTCGTATGGGCGCTGGCGTGGCTCGCCGGTCCCGGCTTCGCAGTGGGCGCCGGCACCCTGTTCTCGCCCGACTCCGTTGTGACGGGGCCGGTCCCCGCCATGCCGCTGCTGGGTTTGCTGCCCACCGCGCCGCTGGGGACCGTCGGCCTCTACCTGCCCCTGGTCATCACGGCCGGCACCATGGTCGCCTCCTGGCCCCGGCGCCGGCGTCTGGCCGTGCTCGGGCTTGGCGAGGCCGTTATCGCCGCGCTCGTCGCGACCGCAGTGGTGACGCTGGGCTGCTTGGCGCTGGCGCTGGCGGCGTCCGGGCCTGTCGGCCCGGGCCGGATGACGCAGGTCGGTCCTCACTGGGGGCATCTGTGCCTCTTCATCGCTCTGGAGATCGGTGTCGGGCTCGTCGCCGTCGCGGTGATCTCCCACCCGGGCACCCGTCGGTTGGCCGTTCGAGGGACCCGGGCGAGTGCCGGCGTCGCCCGCGGTCTGCATGAGGACGCCGGGGCCGGTGCGAGAGCCCGTGGCGACACCGACGACCGGTGGGAGACGACCGATCGCGAGCGGAACGGACGGGGCGAGCCCACTGAGCGGAACGGACAGCAGAGGGAGAACGTCGGCCATCGGGTGCCGCGGCGCGGGACGGAAGCCGGAACAGCTCCGCTCGCCCGGGACTCCGGCGTCGAACCGGCATCGGTGACCGAGGAGGTGTCCGCGCCCGAGTCGATTCCCGCCGGTTCCGCCGCCGGGCGGGGGCTCTTTGTCGGCTGGCGTGAGCGCGCCTCCCGCGAGGCTTCCCGCGAGCGGGCCGAGGATGAGGCGTCGGATGCGCCCGGCGCCTGTGACGCCCCCGATCGGGAGGATTGACGGGGGAGCGGCCGCCCGGCCGGAGGAGCTGACGGTTCGGATCTGACAGCGCGGCCCGCGCCTCCCGACGACGCGGGCCGCGGCTACACTGGAGGCGGTCGCGACTGGCGAGGGTGGGCAACCACCGGGGAGCGGCCACGGATCATGAACAGGTCATGAATGAGGGACGTCGCCCGCCTGGGCGTCCCCGGACCGATCGCATCAGGAGCGCCAGTGGCCACCCAGACCCAGTTCGCCGTCCCCGCCCAGCACGTTTCCACCGAGGGACTGACCGGCCCCGACCGGGTCGCCGTGCACCGGGCGCTGATCTCCGTCTATGACAAGACCGGGTTGATCGACCTGGCCCGCTCCCTCGTCGACGCCGGTGTCGAGATCATCTCCACCGGTTCAACCGCCGCCGCCATCACGGCCGCGGACCTGCCGGTCACCTCTGTGGAGGAGGTCACCGGTTTCCCCGAGTGCCTCGAGGGGCGTGTCAAGACCCTCCATCCTCGCATCCACGCCGGGATTCTCGCCGATCGTCGCAAGGCCGAGCACATGAGCCGGCTCGCCGAGCTGGACGCGCCCCCGATCGACCTCGTCGTCGTCAACCTCTACCCCTTCGCCGATACGGTCGCTTCCAGTGCCCCCTTCGACGCCTGCATCGAGCAGATCGACATTGGCGGGCCCTCCATGGTCCGGGCGGCCGCTAAGAATCACCCGGCAGTGGCCGTCGTCACCGATCCGGATGCCTACGACGAGGTCGCCGGGGCCGTCGCCGCCGGCGGCTTCACCCTCGCCCAGCGCCGCGCCCTGGCCGCCCGGGCCTTCGCCCGCACCGCCGCCTACGACGCCGCAGTGGCCACCTGGTTCGCCGACCAGATCGAGGAGGATGATGCGGCCGGCGCCGGGGAGGCCGGGGCCGACCGGGCCGCGCCGCCCGTCTACGTCGGCGTCGGCTACGAACGCCTGGCCGGCCTGCGCTACGGGGAGAACCCCCACCAGGCCGCCGCCGTCTACACGACTTACGGGCGGAGCGGGGGGGTGGCGAACGCCCGGCAGCTGCACGGCAAAGCCATGAGCTACAACAACTACACCGACACCGACGCCGCGCTCCGGGCCGCCTACGACCACGGTGACGCGGTGACGGTCGCCGTCGTCAAGCACGCCAACCCGTGCGGGATCGCCGTGGCCGCCTGCGGGGACGTCGCCGAGGCCCACCGTAAGGCTCATGCTTGCGATCCCGTGTCCGCCTACGGCGGCGTCATCGCCACCAACGCGACGGTGACGGCGGCCATGGCCCGTCAGATCGAGTCGATCTTCACCGAGGTCGTCGCCGCCCCGGCCTTCGATGACGAGGCCGTGGAGATTCTGTCCGCCAAGAAGAATCTGCGCCTGCTCCTCGTTGATCCTCCGAGTGCGGGCGGCTACGAGATCAGGCAGGTGACCGGCGGCGCCGTCATCCAGGAGCGCGACGCCTACCAGGCCGGCGACGCTGACCCCGCCACCTGGCGGCTGGTCTCCGGCCGGGCCGCGGACGCGAGGACCCTGGCGGATCTGCGCTTCGCCTGGCTGTCCGTGCGCGCCGTCCGTTCGAACGCCGTCCTGCTCGCCTCCGACGGTGCGACCGTGGGCGTCGGCATGGGGCAGGTCAACCGCGTCGACTCCTGCCGGCTGGCCGTCGAACGGGCCAACACCCTGGGACTGCGCTCGGCGGGCGACGCCTCCGACGCCGGCGGGCAGCAGGAGGACGAGGGCGCCGACGCCGGCGAGCTCCTCCCCGCCGCACCGCCCGAGCGGGCGCGTGGCGCCGTGGCCGCCTCCGATGCCTTCTTCCCCTTCGCCGATGGTCTGCAGGTCCTCGTCGACGCGGGCGTCAGGGCCGTCGTTCAGCCCGGCGGCTCCATCCGCGACGGCGAGGTCATCGAAGCGGCGAAGTCCGGTGGAATGACCATGTACTTGACCGGCAACCGCCACTTCGCCCATTGATCCGACATTCGGCTGATCTCGCCGTCGGCGGCGCCCTGCGACCGCTCGCGGCCCGCTACGATGACGGTCGTGAGTCAGGATCAGACCGTGCGGGGGACCCGGGGCGAGGGCCAGCACGAGGTGCGAACTCCGCCGCACGGCGCCTGGGTCCAGCCGGGGCTCGTAGGGGCTCGCCCCGCACCCGAGCACAAGGAGCCCTACCGAACGCTCTCAGTCCTGAGCGTGGCAGTCGGGCTGATCGTGGTGCCCGTGATCTCCCTGCTGGGCCACCGGCGTCTGGCGATCATCTGCCTCGGCACCGGTGTGCTGCTGCTCGCACTCCTGCGCCTGCAACGGCCCGACGGCACTTGGATAGCGGCTCGCGGGCGATTCTTCGACGTCGTCTTCGGCACTCTGCTCGCCGTCGCCCTATTCGCCTTGACCTACTACGCGGACCTGCCGCGGGTCGTCTGAGAGCCGGCTCGCGGGTCGGCTCTTGATACGTCAGCCGCTCGTCATCCGTCCTATGGCATGCTGCGGCGCAGTGGGCGGTACCCGGCCGCCCGCCCTCCGGGCCGAAAGGCAGTTCTGTGTCACACCTCCGCAAGGCGCTCTCAGCCAGCGGCATCCTCGTGTGGGTGCTCGCCGCGATCATTCTCGCTCTCGTCCTGGGCAGCACCAGGATCGGTGGAAGTCCTCTCGTCCCGCAGGCCGTCGGCCGCATCTTCGCCACCTTCTCGGGCCTGTTCAGCCAGTTCCTGTCCTTCTCCATCCCGCTGATCATCATCGGTCTGGTGACTCCGGCCATCGCCGACCTCGGCCGGGGCGCGGGAAGGTGGCTCGGAATCACTACCGCCATCGCTTACGCGTCGACGCTCTTCTCCGGCTTCCTCACTTACGGCGTGTGCGCCGCGCTCCTGCCCGATCTTCTCTCGGGCACGGCCCTGTCCGACGTCGAGAAGCCGGGCAGCGCGCTGGAGACGTACTTCAGTATCGAGATGCCGGCGCCGGTGGAGGTCATGACGGCTCTGCTGCTGTCCTTCATCCTCGGTATCGGCCTGTCGATGGTGCCCCGCGGGGTCCTGCGCAAGGGGTTCGTCGAGTTCCGCGCGATCATCACCAGACTCATCGAGCGAATCATCATCCCTCTGCTGCCGCTGCACATCTTCGGCATCTTCCTCAACCTCACGTACACGGGCGAGGCCTGGTCGGTGATGCACGCCCTCCTGCGAGTGGTGGTCGTCGTCCTGGTTCTGGAAGTCGTCATCCTCTCGGTCCAGTACGTCGTGGCCGGTATGGTCGGTGGCAGGAATCCCGTCAGGGCGCTGGTCACCATGGCGCCCGCCTACCTGACCGCGTTGGGCACGTCCTCGTCCGCCGCGACGATTCCCGTGACGCTGGCGCAGACCAGAAGGAACGGCGTGTCGGAGGCGGTCGCCTCCTTCACCGTCCCGCTGTGCGCCACCATCCACCTGGCCGGCTCGACCTCGAAGATCTTCTCCTTCGCCTTCGCGATCGTGCTCACCCAGGAACTGTCCGTCTCGACCGTGCAGTGGGTCGGTTTCATCTTCATGCTCGGCATCACCATGGTCGCTGCCCCGGGCGTTCCCGGCGGAGCCATCATGGCGGCCACAGGCCTGTTGTCGTCCATGCTCGGTTTCGACGACGCTCAGGTCGCCCTCATGATCGCCACCTACATCGCCATGGACTCCTTCGGCACCGCCACCAATGTCACCGGCGATGGAGCCATCGCCATCATCATCGATCGTCTCGCGGGCGGGCGGCTCGGTGCCGACGGCGATCCGGAGAACGCCCGCGAGCTGTCCTTCGACGGCATGGCGTATCTCGACCGGGTCGGTGTCGACGGTCTTGTGAGCCCCGAGGAGCTGACCGCCTCCGCCGAGTCCGCCGGTTCCGAGGCTGCGAGCTGAGCGCGGGGCTCCGGCGAGCGGGGGACGGGCCCCGCCCAACCGCACGATCGCTCTATGATGCGTATTACATCAATGACGAACCCATCGTCCCGGGTCGTCACCGGCCCCTCGCCGTAGGCTCGTCCCATGGGCTGCACCGCTCGCGGTCCCATTGACACGTCGTCCCGAAGGAGACTCCATGGCCAACGCCCCCGTCACCGTCACCGTCACCGGTGCCGCCGGCAATATCGGTTACGCACTGCTCTTCCGCATCGCCTCGGGCTCCCTGCTCGGGCCGGACCAGAGGATCAATCTGCGTCTGCTTGAGATCCCGCAGGCCGTCAAGGCAGCCGAGGGCACCGCCATGGAGCTGTTCGACTCCGCCTTCCCGACCTTGGGCGGCGTCGACATCTTCGACGACCCCGAGCGGGCCTTCGAAGGTGCCAATATCGCCTTCCTCGTCGGCTCGATGCCTCGCAAGGCCGGTATGGAGCGCTCCGACCTGCTGAGCGCTAATGGCGGTATCTTCGGCCCTCAGGGCGAGGCCATCAACGCCGCCGCCGCGGACGACATCAAGGTTCTCGTCGTCGGCAACCCTGCCAATACGAACGCGCTCATCGCCGCGTCGCATGCGGGGGACGTCCCGGCTTCCCGTTTCAGCGCGATGACCCGCCTGGACCACAACCGCGCCCTGGCCCAGCTCGCCGCCAAGGCCGGCTGCCACGTCACCGACATTGACAAGGTCACCGTGTGGGGCAATCACTCCTCCACCCAGTACCCCGACCTCACGCAGGCCACCGTCAAAGGGGCTCCCATCCCCGAGATCCTCGCCGACAGGACCTGGGTCGAGGAGGACTTCATCCCCACGGTCGCGGGGCGCGGCGCCGCCGTCATCGCCGCTCGCGGTGCGTCGTCGGCCGCCTCGGCCGCCTCGGCCGCCGTCGACCATGTCCGTGACTGGTGCCTCGGCGTCAAGGGCAGCACGTGGACGTCGGCCTCCATCATGTCCGACGGCTCCTACGGGGTGCCCGAAGGCATCATCTCCTCCTTCCCCTGCACCTGCGAGGGCGGGGAGTGGAGGATTGTCCAGGGCCTGGATATCGACGACTTCTCCCGCGCCAGGATCGACGCCTCCGCGGCCGAGCTCCTGGAGGAGAGGAAGACCGTGGCCGGGATGGGTCTGATCTAGGGCCCTGGGATCCCGTACCGCCCGCGCCCGCAGTCATCGGCCTGCGCCGTCGCGGGGGTGCTGGCCTCCGGCGCTGACGAGCTCGGATGCGTGAGGCTTCCTCCGGGGAGCTCCGGGGAAGCCTGACGTTCCGGCTGCGTCCTGCCGCCGGCCGGCGACGATACAGTCTGCTCATGGCACGACGCAGTTCCAAACGTCCCTACAGCGCTGCGCACCGCCCGCTCGACCTGGGACGGCTGAGCTCGGTGCCGCGAACCCAGACCGGTCCGGGCGGAGCCGACTTCACCGTGCGGCGCCTGCGCGGCGGAGCCAAGACCTACACCTGTCCGGGGTGCAATCGGAGCATTCCGCCGGGTACGCCGCACGTCGTCGCCTGGTCCAACGAGTCGCTCTTCGGGGCGGACCGCGGCCTGGAGGATCGCCGCCACTGGCACACCTCCTGCTGGGAGCGTCGCTTGTGGTGACCGCGAGGATGAGCCCCGTGCGCTGTCGAGTGCGCGCCACCGGGCGAAGCCTCCATCTACACGAGGGGCGCGGGCGAACGCTCCTCCCAGCCCGGCAGCAGCCGGTCCAATGCGGAGCGCAGTGGGAGGACGTCGCCATCCCGCCCGCCCTCACCGATCGTCATGGGGACGGGCTCGCTGGGCGGGGTCGTCCCCCTCAGCCGCTCCTTGAGCCCCAGTGGCTGCGATAGCACGTAGAACCCGCCTTCAACATCGATGGCGACGGTCTTATCGGCACGCAAGTACCACCCGCGCAGCGGTGTGCGCGCGCTGCCGCCGCCATAGCCTTGGACGCGCAGAGGCACCGGCGCCAGCCCTTCAGCACGGGCCACCCGGATGAAGAGCCTGACGATGCGCTCTGCGCGCCGATGCTCGGCCTCCTGCTTCTCATGCAGGAGCCGCGCTCGCTCGGCGGCGGCCTCCCGGCGCCGGACGGCCCAGTCGTCGGCGCCGGGGAAGGGCGGCGACGAGCGGGAGACGGCCGGTGGATCGGGCGACTGAGACGACGCGGACATGGACTCAGCCTGCGGTCCGTCTCAAGATGCGGGAATGAGTGATGGGGAGCACACTAGAGACATGTCCGTCCCCATTCGTCCGCGCATCAATCTGGACTCCGATTCGGCCAGACCGGTCTTCGCCCAGATCTGCGCAGCGATCCGTGAGGACGTCACCTCGGGACGATTGGCCGCGGGCGCGCGCCTGCCGACGACACGCGCCCTGGCAGCCGATCTCGACGTCGCCGTCAACACGGTGGCCAAGGCCTATCGCGAGCTGGAGCTCGAAGGAGTGCTCGAAGGACGCGGTCGCCACGGCACTTACGTCATGGATCTCGCTGACACTGCGGCCAAGAGGGAGACTGTGCGCTTCGTGGCGACTATGCGCAACCTGGGCATGACCCGGGGCGAGACACTCGCGCTCGTGCGTCGCGCCTGGTCGTAGCCGACGGAGCCGACGATTCACCGGCGGTTGCGGCCGCCCAGACTGAGCAGATTCTCCTCGGCGGGCTGCTGCTCGGAGTTGTCGCCGGCGTCCTTCACCTCCTCCGGGCTGACGGGGCTGGCGGCCTCCTCCGCACTCTGCGCTCTCGCGGGCGAGTCCGCACTGCCGGCGCTGCCGGCACTGTCCGCGCTGCCGGAGGAGGCGGCCTCGGGCAGGCCGGCGGCCTGCGGCACACCGGTCGCCAGCGCCGCGTTGATGACGTCGGAGAACTCGGGAGCCTGCGGTATGACGTTGCCGAGCACGCCGCGCATCTCCTCCAGGTAGCTGGCCACGGAGTCCCGCTGCCGCTCGAGCTCCTTGATCTGACGGGCGATCGTGGTCTTCTCGACCTCGGCGTCGGCACGAGCGTCCTCGACGAGAGCACTCGCCTCGAGACGAGCCTGGTTCACAGTGTCCTCGGCCAGCCGCGTGGCCTCGTCCTGGCGAGCGCGTGCCGCCTCGTCCGTCTCGGCGCGAACCGTCTCAGCGCGGGCCAGGGCCTCTTCGAGGCGGGCTTCGGCCTGCTCGGCCTGCTCCTGGGCCTGCCGGTTCATCTCCTCGATCCGCTGACGTGCGGCCTCATGGGCGGCCGAATCCTCCTCAGCGGCCGTCTCGTGGGCGGCGGCGATCTCGAGAAGCGCCTGCTGCCGCAGCTCCGTGGCCTCCGCTCGCGCCGCCTCGGCCTCGGCCGTGCTCGAGCGCCGCAGGGACTCCGCCTCGTCGCGAGCCGCCGACAGCAGGGTCTCCGCTTCCGTGCGGGCCTTCTCCACTGCGACGCGAGCCTCTTCGGCGGCCGTCGCCGTCACCGAGTCGGCCTGCTCCCGGGAGGAGCGCCGCAGGGCCTCGGCCTCCTCCGCGGCGGCCTCCTTGGTGGTGTTCGCCTCCCGCTCGGCGGTCACGGTGAGCTCCACGGCGGTTTTCTTGGCGGTGGCCACGGTCAGTTGCGCCTCGCGTTCCGCGGCCGAGCGAGCCTCGGTCATGCTCGCGTTCGCGTCGGAGGTGATCTGCTCCGCCTTGCGCTGGGCGGAGGAGATGAGCTCGTCCGCCCGGGCCTGCGCATTGGCCAGGAGCGTGGAGGCCTCGGACTCCGAGTGGGAGCGCAGCTCGGCGGCCTCCCGTCGAGCGTCGGCGACCATCGTGGCGGCCTCGGAGGAGCTGCGTTCGGACAGGTGGGTGGCGTTGGCCCGCGTGCGGGCCAGGAGCGCGTCGGCCTCCGCGTTGGCCTTGGACAGCACGGAGGTGCTCTGCTCCTCCGCGCTGCGCAGAAGCTGCTCGATGCGCGAGCCGAGCCCGGCGTAGGTGGGTTTGTCGGCCTCGCGCAGACGACGCTGGGCGTCGGCGAGCTCGCCGGCGAGCGTCATCGCCCGCTGGTCGAGGCTGGCGACCTCACGGCGGGCGTCTCCCAGCTGGCGGGTTAGGGCCTTGATGCGCTGATCGACTTGGGTGCGATCGTATCCTCGCATGGTGATGGCGAACTCGTCGGATCCCTCAGCCACGTCTCTCCTCCTTCTGGCGGGCCGCTGCGGCCCGCAGTGGGACAAGAGTATCCGCGACAGCCCCTTTCGCGCCTGGGTCCTGAGGGCCTGATGACGGGGAAGCAGCGGGAGGAGGCGCTGAGCATATGCGGTCGACGACGTCGCAGCGGCGCGCCGCGCCGGGATGTGGTTCTTCCGCTCAGGGCGCAGGACCTGTGATATTCGACGGGGCCGCTCGCACGGATCGGACGGGCGTGCGATTCTGGGCGGTACACGCGTCTGGCCGCCGTGGAGTGCGGCGTCGGTCGCGTCAGCCGGTGACAGCGGCGCCATGTCCACGATCTTGAGGAGAGTCACGTCGTGAACCGACGGATCCTGAGTGCGATTATCGCCGTTCTCGGCCTGATCGTCATCGCTCTGGCAGTCTGCTCCGCCACCGTGTGGCGGCCCAGCTCGACCGCCCAGGCGACCCTCCCCGCGAAGCCCGAGCAGAACTACGTCGTCACGCGACCAGGCGTTCTCGGCCTGGTCGACTCCGATGTCACGATCACCGCGACGGCCGGCGACGCCGATCCCGTGTTCATCGCGGTGGGTCATTCGTCCGATGTCTCGGCGTGGCTGGCCAACGACCCTTACGTGTCCGTCACCGGCCTGACCGATTGGGACACGCTGGAGGCCTCCGATGTTACGACCAGGTGCGGTGACGAGGCTGAGCCGACGACGTCGCCCGCCCCCGGCGGATCGGTCGAGCCCACCGTCGCACCGAGCACGGACGCGAACGGCTGCACCGTTCTGGAGGCGTCCAACGCCGATCCGACCAGTTCCGACTTGTGGCTGACCACGGCGTCGGGCACCGGATCGACGACTCTCGACCTGAACACCGCGGATCCGGACCTGGTTGTCCTGGCCGCCACCGACGGGTCCTCGCCCGCCCCCGACCTCTCGATGTCCTGGCCGCGCACGGTCTCCACCCCGCGGCTCGTCCCCGGGCTGATCGGCGGCGGCGTCCTGCTGCTCATCGGCGTCTTCCTCTTCCTCATTGACATTCAGATGCGCCGGGCGGATCAGCAGAGGCGCGCTCGCTCCGCCGAGCGGGCCGCGCGGCTGGCGCAGGCCGACGGAGTCGTCACCGCCGGATTCCCGCAGATCAGCGATCCGAATCGCGCGCTCTCACGCCGGGAGATGCGGGAGAAGGAACGGGCCGAGGCCGCCGGGGAGGAGTGGGTCGACCCACGCACGGGCCGGGTCTACCTCGACGGCGTCGAGGCCCCCGATGTGCCGCAGGCGCCCGCCTCCGATCAGGCGGGGGAGTACCCCGATATGGGCTATAACGGGTATTCCGACGATCCGAACGGCGCATCCGGTGAGACCGAGGCATTCTATGGC
>ERZ772940.44-NODE-44-length-84215-cov-5.19376_pt1 | contig 84215 bp, 69 predicted proteins | sample MGYA00511682_ERZ772940 | MGnify/ENA primary metagenome ERZ772940 (study PRJEB29015, sample SAMEA2737922) | human oral metagenome | biome: human oral; feature: human-associated habitat; material: dental | place: China | collected 2031 ... | reverse complement strand
TGTACCAATGTTGATATGCGGCTTGGTTCTCTCATACTTCTGCTTTGCCATGATAGCCTCCTTAGAATGTGTTTACTTTAAAAATTGTTGGAGCTGTTGAGCAGACTCGAACTGCCGAACCTCTTCCTTACCAAGGAAGTGCTCTACCACCTGAGCTACAACAGCACGTATACATGAATAGTACACGAAATAGCGCAGCCTGTCAATATTTCGAGACCTCTGTCACCTTTATCGTTCGAGTATCGTTTGAGGCTTATGTCGTCTTTATCGCTTTCATAAATCGCAGTGCTCCGAGCACTCGCGAAGAGTCGGAACGCACGCAAAATAAGGCACGGGGATTCAGCGGGATGGTCGTGCGATTTTTACAATAGAAAACTGCCACGATACGGTGGCAGTTTGAGCTTGTTTGAGCTTATAAGTAAGAACCGAAATAACTATTTCGCCGGTGTTGTGTATGGGTCAACCCCCTTGCAGATGCGGATTCTGTCAACTGCTGCAGCCTTGATCTCGCCGAAATTCTGTAGCTGCTCCTCGCCTCTGAGCACTCTGAGCGCACCTCCTGCAAGAGCTTCCATCTCGAACTCGCCCGGCATCATCTCAATCGGCGCAATCCAGCTTACCATCTCATCAATCCTGCCTGTGAGGCACTTGGAGTAAGCAACTCCGCCTGTGAGGATGATTCTATCAACCTTGCCGGATACCGGAGCTGCGAGCTTAGCTATATCCTTAGCTATGCCGTAAGCCATCCCTTCGTATACCGCCTTGGCATACTCGTTACCCGCGTCGATCATATTCTCGACCTCGATAGCATCTGTAGTACCGAGGTGTGCCTTGAGTCCGCCTGCGCCGTGGAACTTCTTCATTACAGTCTTGGCATCCTCATCTGTTGTAAAGCAGTAGTTAACAAGATCCTTGCAGCTAACTCCGCCGCCGCGCTCAGGCGAGAAGTTGCCCTCGTCGTCGTTAACGCAATCGATGTTAACACCGTTGTGGTACAGTCTAATTGAGCTTCCGCCACCCATGTGAGCGACAATGAATGTGCACTCGTCAAAAGGCTTTTTGAGCACCTCGTTAGCGCACTTGATAGCCATTGCTCTAGTGTTCAGAGTATGTCCAACCGTATATCTGGGAATCTCCGGAACGCCGGAAACTCTGGCGATTGACTGCATCTCGTCTGTTCCGATTGCGTCGTAGATGCAAGCGGGGATTCCGAACTCCTGCTTGAGATTGAATGCGATCATGCTACCTAGCAGAGATGCGTGCTTAGCTGTGTCATCCGGTCTAGTCAGATAGTCGATCATCTCCTGATCGATACCGATAGCTCCGTGCGGGCACGCGATGATATTGCCGCCTCTTGAGCATACTGCAGTCAGCGTGTTAACCCCGATGCCGTTGTTCTCGAGAGTGTTTCTAACCTTCTCATTGCGAAAATCGAACTGATCGAGGATATCGTCAAATTGAGCCATCTCCTCCTGAGTGTGCCTGATTGTCTCTTTGAAAACTTCCTGCGTATCGTCATAGACGGCAATCTTGCTTGATGTCGACCCTAGATTAAGTACAAGAATTCTCTCTTTACTCATGTATCCATCTCCCTTTCAAAATCATAATAAATACATTACCTGATGTTACGTCATGTAGTATATCACATTCGCATACCTTAATGTCAGTAACGATTGCGCTATGCAATTGGTAAAGACTCATATATTATAGCAAGCTGCGTCTTATTTAGAGCAGCATATCACCAATCGGTCAGCCTGCTATGTTTCGCCGTCATACTACTCTGCTCTTCACATCAAGATTACCGATTTCAAGGTGGACGGATGTGATTATTTCTCGTCGCAGCACAGCTCTACTCTTCACATCTGAAATAAGAAACTGCCGACTCGAACATACCGAGCTCGAACTCGCCGGGTACGTTCTTGTACAGGCCCTTCCCTATTCTCTCGGAGTGTCCCATCTTGCCGAGAATCCTGCCATCCGGAGAAAGGATTCCTTCGATAGCCATGGTCGAACCGTTAGGATTGAACCGGATATCCATAGTTGGATTTCCTTCAAAATCCACGTACTGTGTCAGTATCTGCCCATTCTCAAGCATGGTGTCTATGTCGTTATCGTTAGCTATGAACCTGCCCTCCCCGTGTGAGATAGGAACAGTCAGAACCTGCCCGACGCTTGCCCTTCTGAGCCAAGGAGATTTGGTCGAGCACACCTTAGTTCTAACGAGCTTGGACTGGTGTCTGCCGATATTGTTGAATGTCAGCGTTGGACTGTCTGACTGCTGCACTCCGATCTCTCCATATGGGAGCAGCCCCAGCTTGATCAATGCCTGGAACCCGTTGCAGATGCCGGCAACTAGACCGTCTCTCTCGTCGAGAAGCTTCATCAGTTCCTCGGAAATCTCCTCGTTGCGAAGGAACGAAGTGATAAATTTGCCGGAGCCGTCCGGCTCATCTGCACCCGAGAATCCGCCCGGCAGGAATAGCACCTGTGACTCGGAGAGCGATTTCGCGAAGTCCCTAACCGACTTCTTGAGGTGCTCACTTGTGAGATTGTTTACTACAAAAGTCTCTGCTTCTCCGCCGGCCTTCTCGACTGCTCCGGCTGTATCATATTCGCAGTTGGTACCCGGGAATACAGGGATGAGGAATTTAGGCTTAGCAACAGCATTGCGTGGTGCCGCATCGCTTCTGGTCCTGTATATCATGTCCGGAATGCTGACCTTCGGTGTCTCGATGTTACAGCTGTATACAGGTTCAAGCTTGCCCTCGTACAGATCGCACAGCGAGACAAGCCTTGCGCGCCCCTTCTTGCTGCCGATTGATTCGCGAGCAACAGTCTTACCCAGCAGCTTCATGTCAGCCGTAAGCTCGATGTTTTGACCTGTCTCGATAATGAAGCTGCCGTAAGCATAACCGAACATCTCTCGCATCGAGATGTCCGCGTCAAACTCAAAACCGATATTATTGCCCATAGCCATCTTGAATACTGCCTCTGCAGGCCCGCCGAATCCGGGCGTATAGCATGCCGCAACCAGTCCGTTGTCTACGAGCTTCCTGACCATATTGAAGTTTCTGATGAGCGACTCTGCAGTTGGCAGCCCGTCCTCACCAAGCTCCGGTCTCAGCCATACGACCTCATGTCCTCGCCTCTTGAACTCCGGAGACACCACCTTGTCCAGCTCATCTGTGGTCACGGCAAATGAAATCAGCGTTGGCGGCACGTGGATATCCTCGAAGGTTCCGCTCATGGAATCCTTGCCTCCGATAGCTCCGATGCCCAGCTCCATCTGAGCTCTAAACGCCCCCAGGACTGCGCCGAAAGCCTTGCCCCATGCTTTGTCATTGTCTCCGAGCTTCTCGAAGTATTCCTGCAAGCTGAGATAGATGTGATCATAGCTTGCACCCGTCGCAATCAGCTTGGCCACGCTTTCAACAATTGCCAAATATGCGCCGTGATAAGGGCTTTGCTCTAAGATGTATGGGTTAAAGCCGTATGCCATCATGGACACAGTGCTGCACTCACCCTCAAGCATCGGAATCTTGTGCACCATCGCCTGAATAGGGGTTCTCTGGTTGATCCCACCGAAAGGCATCAGGACTGTGTTGGCTCCGATTGTAGAGTCAAACCTCTCGGACAGGCCTCTTTTAGAGCACACATTGAGGTCGGAGACGAGATCCTTCATGCCCTTCTCAAAGTCCCTCGGAATCTCCTTATCGTATCTGCGAGCACCCTCGATAACAGCGTCAGCCTCCTTCTCGGCGCCGTTAGTATCGAGGAACTCACGAGAAATATTCACAAGCTGTTGGCCTCTGAACGACATCGTGAGGTATGCCTCCTCAGTCACCCTTGCAACCTCTGTCGCCTCGAGGTTCTCACTCTCTGCCAGCTGTTTGAACTTCTCAGCATCCTCAGCAGCAACGACTACAGCCATTCTCTCCTGCGACTCGCTGATAGCGAGCTCCGTGCCGTCCAGCCCATCGTACTTCTTAGGAATGTTGTCAAGATTTACATCCAGTCCGTCTGCCAATTCTCCGACAGCGACGGATACACCGCCTGCGCCGAAGTCATTGCAGCGCTTTACGAGGGTAGTCGCTTCCGGATTTCTGAACAGTCTCTGAATCTTTCGCTCCTCGGGAGCGTTGCCCTTCTGCACCTCGGCTCCGCACGTCTCCAGCGACTCCAAGCTGTGCGATTTGGACGAGCCGGTCGCCCCGCCGATTCCGTCTCTGCCGGTTCTGCCGCCTAGCAGAATAACCACATCGCCGGCAGCCGGTCTCTCGCGTCTGATGTTAGAAGCCGGAGCAGCGGCAACAACTGCACCTACCTCCATTCTTTTAGCCACATATCCCTCGTGGTACACTTCGTCCACGAGACCGGTCGTAAGTCCGATCTGGTTGCCGTATGAGCTATATCCGTTGGCAGCAGTAGTTGTAATCTTCTTTTGCGAGAGCTTGCCCTCTCTGGTCTCCGACACAGGGGTGAGCGGATTGCCTGAACCTGTCACGCGCATAGCAGCATATACATAGCCTCTGCCCGAAAGCGGATCACGGATAGCTCCGCCGATGCAGGTTGCGGCTCCTCCAAAAGGCTCGATCTCAGTCGGATGATTATGTGTCTCATTCTTGAACAGCAGCACCCAATCCTGATCCTCACCGTCAATATTCGCCTTAAAATCAACTGTGCATGCGTTAATCTCTTCCGACTCCACGACATCCACCAGCTTGCCGTTCTCCTTGAGTGCCTTGACCGCGATGGTTGCAACATTCATAAGGCTGATTGGCTTGTGCACGCCCAGCTGCTTGCGCAGCTCCTGATACTCACTGAAGGTCTTGTTGATAGTCTCATCCTTAAATACAACGCCTCTGATAGTCGTGTTGAAGGTCGTGTGACGGCAGTGGTCTGACCAATACGTATCTATAACCTTGATTTCTGCCACGCTTGGATCTCTGTCCAGTCCCTTGAAGTACTCGCGACACATCTTGAGGTCCTCGATATCCATAGCGAGCGAATTTGCCACTAGATATGTCTCGAGGTCTGCGTCTGTGAAATTGACGAAGTTCTTGACTGTAGCCACCGGCGCCGGATCCGGGTATTTGGATCGGAGTGTTGCCGGCACGCCAAGCGCAGCCTCTCTCGACTCAACCGGGTTAATCAGATACTCCTTGATCTTCTCGAGCTCATCGCTAGACAGCTCGCCCTCGAGGATGTAGATGACAGCAGACTTTACAGTCGGTGTCTCGTCGGGTGCTATGAACTGCAAGCACTCCTCAGCTGAGCTTGCCCTCTGGTCGAACTGTCCGGGCAGATACTCAACTGCGATTACCTGCTGCTTACGGAAATCCATATCTGTACAGCTGGTGTCCGTAGGCGGCTCCGAGAAAATCGTCTCCCCGGCCTCGAGGAATGCTTCGTCTGATAGATCCTCGATCAGGTACCTGTTGATTACTCTAATGTCAGTCAGATTCACAATCTGCAGGCTCTCCTTAAACTCCTTGATGAGCTCCTTCGCCCTGTTCGCGAATTCCGGCTTCTTCTCTACGTATAAAGCTTTGACCATGCCGTTACTCCTCGTATAATATGTTTTACCGACACATCTTCTTATGAAATGTGTCATACAATAACTTGTTCAACCTTGGATGTCCTGATGGTAAAATGTCTTTAGCGGACATCTTACAAAAGGTATGTCTATTACTGTCTAATGATTGTCTGAAATATACGATTGCTGCGCTGATTACCGCCACGCCGCGGAGGCCGGGAACGCTCAGGCCACTGCGATCGATGTGGCGATATGCAGTCTGCTGAATTTATGATTTCACTTAAGCGCCTCGAGAGCTTTGGTTCCGATATCCTTCCTGAAATACATGTTATCGAAGTGAACTTCCTCGAGCTTTGCATATGCCTTATCTATGGCCTCTCCCAGAGTTTCCGCAGTCTCGACCACGCCGAGGACTCTGCCGCCGCTGGTCACCTGCTTGCCGTCTACGAGCTTACTGCCTGCGATGTAGATGTGCTCGCGCTCATCCGGAAGAGTGATTTCAAACCCTTTTTCATAAGCAACCGGATATCCGTCGGACGCTGCCACAACGCAGCAAGCTGCTTCATCTCTGAATGTGAAATCGACATCTGCGAGCGTTCCGTCTGTAGTCGCTCTCATTATCTCCAGCAGATCACCGTCCAACAGAGGCAGCACTACCTGAGTTTCCGGATCGCCGAATCTGCTGTTATACTCAATTACCTTAGGCCCATCCTCGGTAATCATCAGGCCGAAATACAGGCAGCCCTTGAACACTCTGCCTTCCTCAGCCATAGCTTTGATCGTAGGCAGGAATATCTTGGTCATACACTCCTCGGCAATCTCCGGTGTGTAATACGGATTAGGTGCTACAGTGCCCATTCCCCCGGTATTGAGCCCCTTGTCACCATCCTGTGCACGCTTGTGATCCATGGATGAAACCATCGGCCTTACTACCTTGCCGTCTGTGAACGATAGGACACTTACCTCAGGTCCATCCAGGAATTCCTCGATAACGACCGTGTCGCCGCTGGCACCGAATTTTTTATCTTCCATGATTGTGCGAAGTCCGACTCTAGCATCATCACGAGTTTCGGCGATTATCACACCCTTGCCGAGTGCCAGCCCATCCGCTTTGATAACAGTCGGGATCGGGCAAGTCTCAATGTATTTCAGAGCTGCATCCATATCGTCGAAAATCTCATACGATGCAGTCGGAATTCCATATTTCTTCATGAGCCGTTTGGAAAAAGCCTTGCTCCCCTCTATGATAGCCGCCGCCTTGTCAGGCCCAAAGCAAGGTATGCCCTTCTCATCGAGCATGTCAACCAGACCGAGCACCAGCGGATCGTCGGGAGCAACCACGACATAGTTGATTTTTTTCTCAACCGCAAAGTCAACAATAGCGTCAAGCTCCTTTGCTCCGATGGCTATACACTCCGCATCCTCCGCGATTCCGCCGTTACCCGGCAGCGCGTAGATATGCGATACCCCCTTGCTGTGCTTGAGAGCCTTGATAATAGCATGCTCTCTGCCTCCTCCGCCAATTACTGCAATATCCATTATCCTCTCCTTGCAACTATCTCTGCCGCAACCTTCTCGACTGCCGCAGGCAGCAGCTTCCACTCAGCATCCTCCATGACCCTGCGCTGCAGAATTTCCGGAGTGTCGCCTTCTTGGACCTCAACCGCGCGCTGAGCGATTATCTTGCCGCCATCCGTAATCTCGTTTACAAAATGAACTGTCGCCCCGGTGACCTTTACGCCATAATCGAGTGCCGCTTCGTGCACGTGCAGCCCGTAAAATCCTTCTCCGCAGAACGAAGGGATGAGTGATGGATGCACATTGATGATTCTATCAGGGTATCTGCTGACAAAATCCTCGCTAAGTATACGCAGGAAGCCCGCGAGTACGATGATATCTATCTCGTTCTCTTCGAGCAGTGATATCAGCTTCTGTTCGAAATTGTCCTTCTCGATATATATATGCTTAATTCCTGCTCTCTCCGCCCTGGCCAGTCCGCCGGCGCTCCCGCACGACGACACTACCAGCGCGAGCTCAGCATGTGGCAGCTCGCCGGCCTGTGACCTGTCTATGATAGCCTGCAGGTTGGTGCCACCGCCCGATATTAGAACTGCAACTTTTGCGCACTTGCTCATTCTCTCGTCTCCGTCTGTGTGAATTGTTAAATCTAATATTTCTATCCAGGTATTTGCTAATATGCTTTTATGCGGTTAGAAGTCTTTACATCCCCTATATGGCCATATCGAGCGCATTAGCATTAAGCGTCGCTTAATCTTCGATTCCGTCGATGATCTCGCGCGATAACTCCGTCTACTTCGTTATCGGTGCCGGACTAACCTTCGATTCCGTCGATGATCACGCCTTCGTCGCCCTTAACAATCTCCCCGATGACATAAGCCTTATCTCCGGCACCACGTATGATCTCGAGAGCCCTCTCGCTGTCCTCGCGAGACACAACTACCGTCATGCCGATGCCCATGTTGTAGGTGTTGAACATGTCACGCTCCGGGATGCTGCCTGTCTCAGCCAGAACCTTGAAGATCTCCGGTGTCTCCAGCTTGCTCTTATCTATCCTGGCCGTCATTCCCTTCGGAAGCGCTCTGGGGATATTCTCGTAGAAGCCGCCGCCGGTGATGTGCATTACAGCATGCGGTACCATCTCCTTGAACAGCTCTGTCATAGACCTTACATAAATCCTGGTAGGCTCCAGCAGCGCTTCACCGAGAGATCTGCCGCCCAGATCACCCCTCTTCACGGAGAGATCGATGTTCTCGACGTCGAAAACCTTCCTGACGAGCGAATATCCATTTGAATGAATGCCCGACGATGCAATTCCGATGACAACATCGCCCTCACCCACCTTCTCGATGTCGATAACCTTACTTTTATCCACGATTCCTACTGCAAATCCGGCCAGGTCGTACTCATCCTCCGGATAGAAGCCCGGCATCTCCGCAGTCTCGCCGCCAATCAGACAACACTCTGATTGAACGCAGCCGTCCGCAACACCCTTAACTATGGATGCGATTTTCTCCGGCACGTTTTTGCCGCAAGCAATGTAGTCCAGGAAGAACAGCGGCTTTGCACCGACGCAGATGATGTCGTTGACACACATCGCCACGCAGTCGATACCTACAGTGTCATGCTTATCCTGCAGGAATGCAAGCTTGAGCTTGGTTCCCACTCCGTCAGTTCCGCTGACTAGAATAGGTTCGGACATGCCTGTCAGATCAGGCTGCAGCAACCCGCCAAATCCTCCAACCGGTGCTGTATTACCGAACTTCATGGTCTTGCCCACGTGCTCCTTCATCAGCTCAACAGCTCTATATCCGCTAGTGATATCTACTCCCGCTTCCTTGTAGCTCTCGCTCCGGCTCTTCATCTCAATTCTCCTCTTTCTTCCTATCGCTTAGCTTAATCTCGAACTTAAACTTTCCTGTGACAGCTCTCCCTGCCGGGTACTCACCTCCAAAGCAAGCGCTGCAATACCCCTTGCCCGGCTCGCTGCCAATCATCTCGTGCAATCTGTCCATCTTGAGGAATCCAATCGAATCGCATCCGATGAGCGTGCAAATCTCATTCTCGGTGTGATTAGCTGCTATGAGCTGTGACTTATCCGACACGTCGGTTCCGTAGTAGCATTCGTCAACAAACGGTGGAGCTGTAAGCATCAGATGAACCTCCTTGGCTCCTGCATTTCTGAGTTTCTCGACTATGTTTCTCGAAGTCGTACCTCTTACGATAGAATCGTCAATCATGACAACTCTCTTCCCTCGGACAGATTCCTCTATGACGTTAAGCTTGATATTTACAAGCTTCTCGCGCTGCGCCTGTCCAGGTGCAATAAACGTACGACCGATGTACTTGTTCTTGACAAAGCCCATGCCGTAAGGGATACCCGCCTGCTTCGAATATCCAACTGCGGCGTCGAGGCCCGAATCAGGAACTCCTATCACAATGTCGGCCTCTACCGGGTAGTCGATTGCGAGCGCACGGCCGGCCTCAACTCTAGCGCGATGAACGCTGATCCCGTCAATCTTGGAGTCCGGTCTCGCGAAGTAGATGTACTCGAATATGCAGATTGACTTTGGCTTTTGGTTGCAGTGCTCCTTGATGCTGCGGATACCGTCATGATTAAAAATCACAATCTCCCCCGGCTCGATATCTCTTACGAACTTCGCTCCCACAGCATCCAGCGCACATGACTCTGAAGCGATTACATATCTGCCGTCCTCTGTCAGCCCATAGCAGAGAGGTCTGAAGCCTCTGTCGTCGCGAACTGCGATGAGCTTGTTGGGCGACATAACGCAAAGGGAATATGCTCCCTTAAGCTTATTCATAGCTGCATTAATCGCCTCCTCTACGCTGTTTGAACGCAGTCTCTCCTTGGTGATGAGATAAGCGATTACCTCCGTGTCGCTCGTGGTCTGAAAGATAGAGCCCTTGAGTTCCAGCTCCTGTCTCAGCTCTGCGGAATTTACTATGTTGCCGTTATGTGCGACGGCCATGCTTCCCTTGATGTGATTGACAACGATTGGCTGAGCATTTGCACGCTCATTCTTGCCTGTAGTTCCGTAGCGCACATGACCGATAGCCATGCCGCCCTGCCCGAGAGCCTCAAGCTCACGAGTGCTGAACACGTCATTGACTAAACCGAGATCCTTGTGGCTCGAAAACACACCATCATCATTGACCACTATTCCGCAGCTCTCCTGTCCGCGGTGCTGCAGTGAATATAGGCCGTAGTACACTGTCCTGCCTATCTCATATGTCTCCCTGGGAGAGAAAACACCTACAACTCCGCATTCTTCTCTTAACTCACTCATACTGTTCCTAACCTTAATATCCATCTGTGCAGTATCTGCTGATTAGAATAACTACATACTTAATTGAACTTAGCGCTTACTGCTGCATCCTTCTCGATTACGTCATTGCGAGCCTTGTTTCTCTCTTCCCAAAGACTTGCCCTCAGTTTCTCATCTGAAACCGCCAGGATCTCGGCGGCAAAGATCGCCGCATTCCTGGCACCGTCAATTGCAATCGACGCAACCGGTATTCCCGGCGGCATTTGAACCGTGGACAGGAGCGCATCCATGCCGTCCAGTGAAGATGCCTTGATCGGGATCCCCACTACCGGCAGAACTGTGTTCGCTGCGAGCACTCCACCGAGATGTGCCGCCTTACCTGCAGCCGAAATGATAACGCCAAAGCCATTTCTTTCTGCAGCCTTTGCAAATCCAATAGCTTCATCCGGTGTTCTATGTGCCGAGTACACGTGAACCTCAGTTGGAATCTCATATTTCTTCAGCTCTTCAATGCATTTTTCAACGATTGGCAGATCGCTGTCGCTACCCATTATTACTGCAACTTTCTTCATAATTATCTATCGCCTCCGTCCTTAAACACTGTACAAATGCACGCGCATCAACACGTAATTGTTGTCAAAAGCTTGTAATTTAAATTTATCATATGAGCTGCTATTGTCAACAAAAAGGGTTATCAAAATCCGTATTTTAATGCGGCATTTATATAAATTTATGCGGATTTCGGAGATTTTTCCGAAGTATACTTTGACCTGATCTTATACGTGTTCGGTTTTTGTGCACTTTTAAGTATTTTCATCATGATCAACTTTTCCCTCGTTTGTGTACATGCTACATGCGTTTTTATATCGGTCCCACTTGGTGAGTATCTCGCCGCTCTGATGCAACTGTAATAGGCTGACTCAACAATCACTTGTTGTGTCAGCCTATTCATATTCGATATTTTTGCTGCGATATTGCAGCTGCCGCTATTACATCCTGCCATCGGTAAGCAAACGGCTATGAACAACGTGAAAATGCGTTCATCATGTAATACCTCTGTGATCACTGACCGACTCTGGGGACGAGCACTCTTGCCTTGAACAGATCCCCGTCAATTCCCAGTCTGATATCTCCATTCATCATATGCATAAGGTCGCGTGCAATGGCGAGACCAAGCCCGCTGCCCTCAGTGTTTCGGGATTTATCTCCGCGCTTGAATCTCTCCATCAGTTCGTCCGGATCGATATCCAGCGCATCCTTTGACACATTGCTGATCTCCAGAGCCGCGAATTTGCCCATCTCGCGCACCTTGACATAAGCTCTGGTGCCGGGGAGGCTGTATTTGCTGACGTTTGTCAACAGGTTCTCGATTACGCGCCACAGCATCTTACCGTCGGCGTTGACAAATACGTGCTCCTGATTATTTTCAAAATGCACCTCGATATTGCTCGACACGAGCAGGTCGCTGAGCTCACCGATAGCCTGCTGTGCAACTCCGTTGAGATCGATTACTTCTATGTTGATAGGCATCGCTCCGCTGGAAGCCTTGGTGGCTTCAAAGAGGTCTCCGCTGAGTTTCTGCAGTCTCTTGGTCTTCTGTTCGATAATCTCAAGATATGACATAGCATCAGGGCTGTCGAGTCCCTGCAGCTTGAGCAGGTCGATGTAGGTCACCATAGAGGTGAGCGGAGTCTTGAGGTCATGCGACACGTTGGATATGAGTTCGTTGCGGAGACGCTGGCTGCGAAGCTCATTTTCAAGAGCGATTTCCTCGGCCTTAGCTATATCGTTGATGTCTCCGGCTAGCCTCTCAAACTCTCCCTTATGTCTGACCACCACCTTCTGATTGAAATCACCGTCCTTGATAGCGCGTATCCCGCTGCGCACCATGGCATAGTCATTGTAACACCTCGGAACATAGACTATAGCAATCAACAGAGCGATTATTGCCCACCAGTGCCATATGAGCGTAGGCAGAAGCAGCAATGCAAATCCCAGATAGAGCTTCTTGATGGTTACGTCCTTAGATATAATTGCGTTGTGAATTGAGATGAGAATCTTGCCAACAATTGAACGCTCGAATAAATCGTTGTTTTTAATATTCTTAACAAGCGACTGAAGCAGTATAATCGCGCAGAATATGAACAACGTCATGGCAGCTATGGTTGCAAAGCCCTCCACCCACTCGGGTTTGAACTCGTAGCCTCTGCCCATTACCTCAAAGGTCTTGTCTCTGAATTCCTGAGTTACTACTTGTCCTTTGGCGATAGTCTTAAGTATCCGCTCCAGTGTTGCACCCGAGGACAGATATCTGAAATACATGTTCTCCGCCATGATGATTCCGACACCTAGCGCAAATATCGCCAGCAGTCGAAGCTCGGGAAATACACGATCGAGGAGGTTAAGCTTGACCTTGCCCTTCTCAGTGTATTTGCCGGAAAAATACACCACAAATACGAGCCCCGCCAGTGCCAGCGCAACAAACACGAGCAGCAATATAAAATTCGTCGTGAGGATGCTGACTATCCTCTTCTTATCGACGAGTCCGTTGAAGTCGTCGCTCGTATATGCCTCATATACGAGGATTCGATTTGCAGCCATGATGAGCAGCACGGTGCTGACCGTAGCTAATACCACGGCAACTTTTGACTTAAGTCCGCGGAACTCATCCGTCACGACCTGTTGCTTCATTAGTTATCTCCTTCAAGCTTATATCCGGTACCCCAGACAACCTTGATGTATCTGGGATCCTTGGGATTGATTTCTATCTTCTCTCTTATATGCCTTATATGTACGGCCACAGTATTTTCCGGATTATACGCCGGTTCATCCCACACAGCTTCGTAAATTTGTCCCATCGAAAACACTCTGTTTGGATTTTCCGCAAAAAGCTTCAGTATTCCAAATTCTGTAGCTGTAAGCATAACATCTCTCCCGTCAACTGTTACCTTCTTGCTGTTGTCATCAATTACAAGTCCTCCCACTCTGTAAATACCCTCTTCTGAAGGTTCCGCAGCACTTCCGAACTGAGTGTATCTGCGGAGCTGTGACTTGACACGCGCGATGAGTTCCATGGGATTGAACGGCTTTGTCACATAATCATCTGCTCCGATATTCAGCCCGATAATCTTATCGTAGTCTTCAGACTTGGCAGACAGCATGATAATCGGAATATCCTTCTCATTTCTAATCATCTGTGTAGCCTGTACCCCGTCGAGCTTAGGCATCATCACATCCATGATGGCGAGCTTCACATCCTCACTGCGAACAATGCTAAGAGCCTCAAACCCGTCATATGCCTTGATTACCTCAAAGCCTTCATTATTCAAATATATCTCTATCGCTCTTGCAATCTCTTTATCGTCATCGCAAACCAGAATTTTCACTGCAACTCCTCCTTAATATAGTGTCCTTACGAATAGAAGTATATATCATTTAACAAAAGAAATTCGATGATATTTATTATAATTTCTTTAACGAGTAAATACTTTCTCCTTCATTTGATGTTCATATTACCGTAGACCATCACATATGAAAGAACTGTCATCATAAAAAACAAAAAGTTTTGCCAAAAAATCGAGTTTGATTATCATCTTAACGCTCCTTCATATCACCTTATGATTTTTTGGTGTTCACCTTTATCGTGATTTTTCTGCACGTCTTCCCGGCAGTGGGGAGAGAAACGAAGCGACGCTCAAAACGGGTAGGAAAGCGCTCGCCGCGGCGCCCATGATGAAACTCAATATTCCGAATAAAGCAACTTTTGCTTTTCTGCTATTCATGCTATACTGCCTATGAATTTTTTCTGAATTCCCGCACTTTATCTGACAGTTCCTGCAGCTCATTCTTGTCAAGCTCAGTCAGATGTTCCAGCTTGTCCAGAAATTCCGTTGCGGTTATTTTTTCCCTGCGGGTGATGACTTCCAAATAGTGGCTGACGATGACTCCGGAGAGAATGGCAATCCAAATGATTTCATACAAGGTCATGTAGACGGTCAGCAGCCTACTCAACGCGGTGCTTACCGTGATATCGCCAAAACCGATGGTCGTGCATGATACGAAGGTGTACCACATGGCCTGACCATATGTGCATATTCCCGGTTCGCGGATCATGATGATCAGCGAGACGATAAAAAAGCTGACGAAAAAGCCGAAGGTTATCTTCTCGGCACGACATCTTTTAACGATAGACCAGAATAGTCTGAATTTCTTCATTCTCTATCCTCCCTGAAATCAAAAATAATTTACTGCAATTATATCAGATTTTCGCGGAAGCGCTCTGCAATAATACTGCTGAAAAGAATGTAATCGGTGCTTTATACTAAGCTGTAGAACTCACTTCAGAAACTGTGAAGAATTAAAAACGGAAATGGAAAAATTTATTAAATACTGCAATGAGCATATGATAAAAGAAGGGTCGGAATGAATGAGTCCGCCCCGAGACAGACTCCATCTTCCGGCCGCATAAAAAACGAGACGACCGGCGTCGCCTCGTAAAAAAATTCCGGAATGGCAGGCTCTCATGCACCACCGCCATTTGCATACATATTGTCGCAGTATTCCGATTCTCCTGCGATTCTCCGCCTACTTGTAATCCTCGTTGTCGCTCTTCTTGCTGGCGATGTTGAGCCCAATCCACAGAGCAAGGGCAACTAAGGTGAATACAATAAGGGCGCGGAAGTTTGAATCATACTTGCCGCCTGCTGCCTCGAGCAGCTTGGCTGAAATTATCGGTCCGATAATAGCCGCCGGAATCAGCGAGAAGTTGGCAATACTGAAGTTAGTGGCAAAATACTTCGCTCCAAAGGCCTTATTGACGTACGCTGATGTGATCGTTGGAGTTCCTCCGTACGACAATCCTACGAAGATAAGTCCGATCACAACAAGGATGAGCGAGTGGCTCACTCCCCCTGCAATGAGCAAGGCACCTGCGATAATCATGAAGATGTTGTTTACAATAGATGAAGTCTTACGTCCAAACCTATCAAAGTTGTTGCCTGCAACAATTCTGCCTGCTCCGTTAAATAGCGAAACGATCATACCGAGAACTGCCGAACCGCCGTAAGCAACTGAGATATTCGCAGCACTGTTGATTACCATAAGGCCGGCCGAGTTGAGGGCGATAGCCCAGAGGAAAAAGATCCAAAATCTCGAAGTCTTCATCATTTCCGCCGAGGTATAGTGATGTGTGTTGTCATCAGCTGCGGCAGTCTTGCTCGCACCTGCTGTCGGTGCTTCCGGAGCCTTGATGATAATCGCAGCTACGAGCAGCACAACGAAGATTGCGATTGCGAGCAGCTTAAATGTAGAGAATATACCAATGCCGGCGATGAACTTGGTTACAACGCTTCCGAGAGCCAGCCCGCCCAGGCCGAAGCCCATAAGCATGATTCCTGAGGCGAGACCGACCTTATCCGGGAACCACTTGGTGATAGTAGTGATTACAGCATTATACCCTATACCTACGCCGCCTCCGCCAAATATACCGTAGAATATGTAGAGCTTCATAAGGCTGCCGGATGCATCTGCCGGGTTAAGAGTAGATACCATGAAGAAGCCTACAAGCAACAGCACTGCTGCGATGAGTATTCTCACCTTAACTCCAAACTTCTTGCCAAGCTGTCCGCCGATGAGTCCGCCCAAGCAAAACATAATCATCGAGATTGTGAAGGTCATAGACATCTGCGCAACTGTCCATGTCTTGAACACCTCGCTGAAAGGTGCTCTGAATAGCGACCATGCGTAAATCAGACCGAGGAATAGCGTCGAAATAGTAGCCACCCCGAGATACAACCATCTTTTGTTGTTCATTTCTTAAACCACCTGTCCTTACCTAGTAACGCCGTCATTCCACCGTCGCGACGCATAAAATCATGATAATACTCCAATTCGAGCACTAATGCACTAAATGATAACACTTTTTGAGTCTATTTTCTAGCAGCATTTCTCATATTCAGCATATAACTACAGCACTATATCTCCAGCGCTGCCCTGATATGCCTGTATGCGAAGTCCACTGTACTGCCGACTTCTTCGTAGGCAAACGCTTCAAGAGTGGTAATTGTGCACCCCTCATCAGCAAGCGTCTGCATAGCCGCCTCCATGGGCTCCTTCTGTTTAGACGCACAGCAATCCTTGATTACCTGTACATCGTACCCCTTGGCCATAAGACTCTTGGCAGTCTGCATTATGCTTATGTGCGCTTCCAGTCCGGCCAGCACAATCCTGTTGCCCTTGTGCGATTGAAGCAGAGCCTCCAGGTCAGGCGAAGTCGTGCAATCGAAGTCAACCTTATCTATCTTCTCATAGCTACGCAGCTCGTTTTTGAGTTCTCCTGCAACCGGCTCCGAATCGTATCCGTACTGCTCAGTTAACAGCGTTGGCAGTTCAAGTATATTCAAGCATCTTGCCAGCTTCAGCACATTGTTCATGAACCTCTCACTTTTCCTCATCTCCGGAATCATGTGTTTTTGCACATCCATGATTATACACAAGGTTCTGTCGGAGCTGAGTCCGCGGAGCTTGGCCAGCATACCGCTGTCTACGCGGTTCACTCTGTATGGCGTAACTGTTGCGTAGCCATCCGCAAGAGCGTAGAGATCTGTATAAGCAGGTGCAGCACTTCCGTCTGTGACGTCGGCCCTGTACCTATATTCACCGTTAATGTGCGAGGGATCTACTGCATTCGATGAAAGCTCAATGACACCTGCATTAGTCGCCGGAGAATTGCTGCCATTAGCTTCGTTCATGCCGTCCGTTTCATGAACGGCCTTCACAAAGGTGTTATCGAATCCGATTCCACCTGCCTCAGTGTACCTTGTCCCCTTAATCTGCCACTTGGGCAGGTCAGGCGAGTTCACGTTGAGGATTATTCCTTGAGGTAGCTGCTTGGCTACCTCAAGCAGCTCCGGCAGCATCTCGCAGATGTATTCAAAATGTGTCGCGCTGTGACTGGTCACCGATAGTGCAAATGCTTTATATCCATTCAAAGCACCCTCGTTGGCAATTGCAAAGGTACCCGAATAATTGATATCTGTGCCTGCATTCCCACCGTGATTGATGCCGCCGATTACATAATCCGGCTCAATTCCTTCAGCTCTCAGCATATCTATACCGAATTTTGCACAGTCCGCAGGCGTACCTGTGAGAGCAATCGCCCTTTCAGCTCCCTCCAGCTCAATCTCGCGCGCAGTCACTAGACCGCTCAGAGTTATAGCCTGCCCGTGTCCACTGCACTGCGAAGCAGGCGCTACAACATACACCTCCGCCATGTGAGACAGAAAGCGTACCAGCGTACGAAGTCCAAACGATTCTATTCCGTCGTCGTTGCCAACTAATATTCTATTCATTGAGATACCTCATTCCCTTCTTTATATTTCCTACATACATCTTGATAAGCAGCCTCAGCAGCGGTTCCGAAACCCTATAGAAATAGAAATACAGAACCTGCTCCTCCTCCGTGCAGAGATCCGAAACGGGATTCATCATGAGTCCCACGTTTTTTGCCAGCTGACAGAGCTGCTCCGCCGGCACAGGAAGCATAATCCTAAGCATGACCGCCAGTCCCGACTTGGAATCTATGGCTTCAATCAAACCATCGCCATATTCCTTGAACATCTCCATCGTGGTATGGAGCTTCTCGGCGTTACGCTTCCTGCATTTCTTGATGTGCCTGTGATAGTACCCATCCTCCATGTAGAGAGCAAGGCAGATCTGCTCCGCCTTGGAACATGTCTGTGCGTAACGACTCTTGATTCTGTTAAACACCTCCACAAGCTCATGCGGCAGCACCATATAGCTAATCTTGATTGATGCAAAAAGCGTTGATGAGAAGGAGCCGAGGTACACGACTCTTCCCGACCTGTCGAGGCCCTGCAAAGCCGGAATAGGCTTACCGAAATATCTGAGCTCGCTGTCGTAGTCATCCTCCAATATATAGCTGTCGTTGTCCTCCGCCCATTTTATCAGCTCATATCTCCTGCCTATCGGCATTACTGCACCTGACGGGAACTGATTTGAAGGATTGACGTACACGAGACTTCTCATATTGACGGGCAAACGCTCAATCGTGATGCCGTTCTCACGAACGGGAATATTGGAAAGGCTTACCCCTTCATCCTTAAATATCTCGCGAACCGGTCCATATCCCGGAAATTCCATCGCTGCGTTGCTGATGCCGAGATCTCTCAGTATTCGAATGAGATGCGTGGCAAGCTGCTGCGAGCCGGCGCCTATCACTACCTGCTCCGGCGAGCATTTTACACCGCGGCCTGCGTAAAGGTATTTGGCAATCTCATAGCGGAGAGCCGCTTCTCCCTGTACGTCCGCTTCAGTCTGCAGCGCATACGCATACTCGTTAAACACCTTGCTCATGCACTTCTTCCACTTGGAGAACTCAAAGCTCTCCTCATCATATATGAGCGATCTCTCCTTGGCAGTCTTGCTGCTCTCCGGCGGCAGCAGTTCATCCAACGTGAGCTCATCCCCGGCCTCGCCGGCGCCTACGGCACCCGAAATGTCGTCGCTCACATAGTAGCCTGACTTGGGGCGACTCTCAATGTAGCCCTCGACCAACAGCTGGTTATATGCGGTCTCAACCGTTGTCACGCTGATATCGTTGGCCTTTGCAAGACCGCGTAGCGAGGGCAGCTTCATGCCGGCCTCAAACTCCCCGGAAAGAATTCTCGCCTTAATCTGATCAAAAATCTGTATATATAGATTTTGGCTATTATTATCTTCAAAATCGAAAATAATGCTTCTCATCGTGCAATTTCCCCTATCTGTATTCTAAAAATTTACAGTAATTGTACATTTTCATGGCAGCAATATATTGCTATTATAATACTCGCCAGTTTGCTACACAATGATTAAATTTAAATCACATCGGATTATGGAGGCAGAAATGATAGACAGCAAAACGGAATCCGGCAGGGTTAACAAGCTTGATAGATCCAGCAAGACCATGCTTTTAGTCACTACAGCGATGATGACAGCAATGGTCATGATTGCTACCACTTTTTTTAAACTTCCCAACGCCATGGGTTACATCCACCTAGGTGACGGGTTAGTGTTACTTTCAGCCATCGTGCTGCCCAGAAAGTGCGCCTGCTTCGCCGGAGGTGTTGGCGCAGCGCTTGCTGACATTTATGGCGGGTACGCTGTCTGGGCACCTTGGACGCTTGTCATCAAGGCTATAATGGTTATAATCGTACAGATCGCATTTGGATATGCGATGAATAAGATGCTGCAAGGCAGGCGCTTAGCCGGAGTTGCAGGTTTGCCGCTTGTCGAGCTCTTCGCCTACGCGATTTCAGTCGTTTGGACCGTTGCCGGCTACTATGTAGCGCAAGGCGTAATTTACGGCAACTGGGTAGCTCCAATTGCCGACATGCCGGGCAATGTTCTACAAGCGGTGGTCGGAGCAGTCATAGCAATTGCCGTATCAACCGCGCTAAGCCGGACATCCTGGGGCAAGCGCTTTTTCTACAGGCGATCTATGCAGTAGGGGCAAGCTCCAAGCTATTAATACAAGCTCGGGATTATTGATGCAGACTCAAAATTATTAACATTAACGCAAAATGAGATTGTTGACGCAGGGTCGCAGCTAAAAAAATCGATTGGCGACATATGTAGAATGCGTATTTCGGCATCATACAGTTCTCTGTATTTTCAGATCCTGTGTCTATATGCCCGTGCCTGCTCTACGCTTACACTAAGCTATAGGTTGCAAATATCAGATAAATAGCCTGCGTCAGATTGCGCACATCAGAAAATATAAGGGAGATTTCAATGGACTACAAGAGAATACTTTCAATTCAGGATATATCGTGCGTCGGACAGTGCTCGCTCACTGTAGCGCTGCCGATCCTGTCGGCCTGCGGTCATGAGACCGCAATCCTGCCGGCAGCCGTGCTATCCAATCACACCGGAGGATTCAAAGGGTTCACGTGCCACGACCTTACGAGCGACATTCCGGGAATTCTCGAACAGTGGGAGACCGAAGGGATTGCATTTGACGGAGCCTACACGGGATATCTGGGCAGCAGCGAGCAGATTGCCTATGTAAAGGATATATTTGACAGGCTCGTATCACCGGACGGATTGCGCGTTGTCGATCCGGCTATGGCCGACTCAGGGGCTCTGTATCCCGACTTCGACATGGACTTTGTAGAAGTCATGAAGTCTCTCGTCGCAGCAGCTGATATTGCGCTGCCTAATATAACGGAAGCTTCGTTGCTCACCGGCATCGAATACAGAGAACATTACGACAGGTCTTATGCAAATGCGCTTATCGACGGCATCCACGCGCTCGGCACAGGGACGGTAATCATGACAGGTGTCAGCTACGATGACACAACTACCGGCATCCTAGTCTCCGACGAAAAAGGATGTCAATATATAATGCATGAAAAGCTGCCGGTTTCTTGCCACGGCACCGGCGATGTGTTCGCATCCGCTTTTGTAGGCGCATATCTGGCGGGAAAGGGCAAGCCCGAGGCCGCAAAAATCGCCGGAGAATACGTACTCAGCTGCATCAGGAACACAATTGATGACCAGGAACACTGGTACGGTGTCAAGTTCGAGCCAATGCTCGGCGAACTCATTACGGCTATCCGCAGATAGATATATATGATAATATGACAGAGACAACAACTATGAAGGAGTCTCTAAATGAACGACAAGATAGCGGGTAAGTTCCGCGGCACCGGAATCAAGGCCGGACTTATGTACGGTATGGCCGAGTTCTACGGCGGAGGCGCTTTTGTTATTATCAACACCTTTTTTCTGGTGTTCCTGACAAAAGCTCTGGGAATCCCGGCTGCACTGGCCGGCGCTATTCCGATGGTCGGCAAGGTATGGGATGCAGTTACCGACCCGGTGATGGGCAACATTACAGATCGGACGGTGTCGCGTTTCGGGGCAAAGCGCCTCTATGTATTGGTAGGCGGTGTCGTTTCGGCTATTTCGTTTGTGATGCTGTGGACAACCATCCCTTCCGGGAACACAACCATGCTGTTCATCTATTACATAGTGATGTACTGCTTGTTTTCCACAGGCTTCACGATTATCATGGTACCTTACAACGGGTTGCTGCCTGATATGATCGACAGCTATACTGTCCGAGCAAAATTCTCCAGCATAAGGATGATCTGGTCGACAATCGGCGCTATCGCTGCCGGCATGATTCCAACTCTGCTTATCAAGGACACACTGAATACCGGCATGTACCTCAAGGTCGCTATCCTGTTTGGATTTATGTTCGGATTTTCGGCGATTGTGACATTTGCGGGCACGTGGGAAAAGCTCAAGAATCCGGTTCGCACAAGGCTTGCGGATAGCTTCTCCGAGGCTGCTTCGGTCTTCAAGAGCCGCTCATTTAGAATATTTATCGGAATATACCTGTCGGGACAGTGTGCGATGGACTTCGTGTCCGGTATGGCTATTTATTATGTGGATGAAGTGCTTAACGGCTATGGCAGCGGATATCTGATCATGCTCATGGGCGTGCTGATGGTATCACAGCTGCTCGGAATGTTAGTGTTCACACCTATAATGACCAGGACATCCAAGCGCACCACCATCCTAATCGGTGCACCCATCAGAATTGTTTCAACACTGGGATTACTCGCCTTCTCCTACGAGGGCGCGCCTATCATCCCTATTCTGGCGCTCGCCGCAGGCATCGGTATTGGCAACGCGGCAACGCTCACGAGCATCTTCGCTATCCTCGCTGATATGGCGGATGTCGATGAGCTCATCACCTCGACCAGCCGCCCGGGCATAGTGTCAGGCATGGCGACATTCGCAAGGAAGATTTCCGCAGGACTTTCGGTCTGGATTATCGGTATACTGCTGTCTCTGGTCGGTTATGACGCTAAGCTCGCGCAGAGCGGCATCAGACAGGCACTATTCACGCAGCGGGGAATTGCGATGATTTTCATAATTATTCCGGTCGTACTCGTAGCATTTCTGCTACTATTTGGTTACATCTTCCCTATCACAAACAAAGAATTCACTGTAGTCAAGCAGGACATCGCCAGAAGGCGCGGTGAGGATGACAGCGTGGCAACAGATGAGGAGAAGCGCATACTCGAGAGGGCTACGGGCTTTGCATACGAGGATTTGTGGAAGAAATCCAACGAACACAGGATTCATAATCATAAATAAACGCGTTTAAGAGAGCGCAAATTCAAGGCAGCTTGAATTTGTGCTTTTGCTGTATATGTGGTGTAATATATCACATGGAGGATATCATGAATAAATTAGCTGAAGCATTAAATATCTCGGACAAAACACGTCCGCAGGTATGGGCCCACCGCGGCGCAAGCGGTTACTGCCCCGAGAACACGCTGCCTGCATTCCTGAAGGCGCACGAGCTCGGTGCTGACGGCATAGAGCTTGATGTGCAGATGAGCAGCGACGGCGAGCTCGTAGTCTGCCATGATGAAAAGGTGGATAGGACATCGAGCGGCAGCGGCTGGATCAAGGACATGACGCTTGCAGAGCTCAGGTCTCTGGATTTCTCCGGCGGCCGTGCGGAATTCGCCGGAGTCACTATTCCTACTATGCGTGAAGTATTTGAACTGATTGCCACTACCGATATGATTATCAATGTTGAGCTCAAGACAGGCATCATTTTCTACCCGGACATGGCTGAAAAGCTGTTGCAGCTCGCCGCGGAATGTGGTTGTGAAGACCGGGTTCTGTACTCTTCGTTCAACCATTATACAATCACTCACATGCGCGAGCTGAATCCGGATGCCAAGCTCGGTTTCCTGTATGCGGACGGCACGATAGGCATGCCCGACTATGCTGTGAGATATGGAGTGCAAGCATTACATCCTGCACTCTACAACATTCAGTTTCCCGGCTTCATAGAGGAGTGCAAGCGCAAGGGTCTTGCGGTCAACGTCTGGACCGTTAATGAGGAGGAGCACATGAAGCTGGCCGTTAGCGCCGGCGTCGACGCTATAATAACCAATTATCCGGATAAGGCACTGGCAGTAATTGAGAAGCAATATGAGCATTAAAAAGAAAAATAAAGATATGCATAATTCCCCACTCATACTGAAGCCGGACTCAATGAAGCAATTTGATTTCCCTCCCGGAGTCAGGATGCTGGGCGAAGACGACTATGCGGATCACATGGCAGGTGCCAACAAGGAGTGGCGTGACAAATACGTACAATCGGGAGATTTTGCTGCTGCAGACGGATTGAAGCTCCGGTATTATCACGCAGTTCGGCCATCAGGGGAGCACCCGAAGGGATGTGTCGTAATTCTGCATGGCTACTGCGGATTCTGGGGCAAATTCCACGAGATGTCGGAATACTATTGGCAGGGCGGATACGAGGTATTCTTCCTCGAGCAGCGAGGGCATGGATATTCCGGAAGAGAGATTGATGTGGTGGACATGGTTCATGTACGCGATTTTGCCGACTATGTCAGCGACCTGCTTATATTCATGGATGAGATAGTTAACCCTGTCACAGCTGATCTGAAGCACATTATGTACGCTCATTCTATGGGCGGAGCTGTCGGCGCGCTCTTTCTGGAGCAGCATCCAGGATATTTTGATGCAGCTGTGCTCAGCACCCCGATGTTTGCAATTGACACAGGCACTACACCCAAGCTGCTGCTCTATCTGCTGAGAGCCAAGAGCAGGCTGCTTCACCAAGTCGAAGAGCCATTCCCCGGCGGCAAGCCCTGGACCGGCAGGAACGTATTCAATACAAGCAGCACCATGTCGCAAGCCCGCTACCTCTACATATTCAATCAGCGATTGGCGGACACCCACTATCAGACGAATCGTCTTTCGAACGGATGGGGTGCTGCGAGCCTCCGAGCTATGTCACAGCTGCATAGGCAGGCGAGCAATATCAACATACCAATCCTGATGTTCAATGCCGGCAATGACTCATTACTATCACCTGCGGGCCATTACAGCTTTGCGAAGAAGGTCTCACACATTGAGTTCTATATCTACGAGGATTCGAAGCACGAGATATTTAATGCTGCCGACAATATCAGGTGTGACTACTATTCCAGAATATTCAAGTTTATTGATGATAATGGGAAAGTGCACACTGAAGGCTGCTCAAATCAGTAATTTTAATTCCCGAGGGATATCGACAGAGTCCGTAGAAATCCAGCTATTCCGATTTTTCATTTATGGCGACATATCGTCTAATCTATACGACCACAAAATAGCCGCAAAAACACCGATCGCAATAAAAGCTCTGCCTGCAGTCTATTTTGCTGCATTAACTGCACCTGCCTTAAGTTTAATAATTTTAATTCGCCACGTCCGAAAGTAAATTCCGGACACACATTAATGTTAGCACAGATTAACTTGAGGATATATCGATTCAATATTTTTATTCCAAACAGCATCGTGTTTCCTTGACCTCAAGCTCACGCAACTCCTTGAAATTTTGGGCCAGCATAAATATTACAATTATCGAAAGAAACACATCTATTGCAAGAGAACCTACATAGATTGACTGTATACCGAAAATCCTCGGCAGTATAATCATAAGGGGAATATATAAAAACAACTGCCGGCCGAGTCCTATAAGCGTTGCCGGCTTTCCTTTTTTGATGGAAGGCCAAAATGTCATAGCTGTCATCGTAACTGAAAGCAGAGGTGCTATGGTCATAAATACTCTGAAGCAGAATATATATTCTGCACCGAAACTTACCTGCGGCAACATGCTTCCCAGTACAAGCGAAGGGCTTATCATTGACAGAATCCAGAACGGCAGCATAACAATCAGCGCCACAAAAGAGAATATTTTAAATGAGCTTATACTTCTTTCATATTGTTTAGCTCCGTAATTAATTCCGGCTACAGGCTGTAAAGCTCTCATAAGTCCGTAAATAGGTGTGAGTGAAAAGTTGAATATCCTGAATACCGCTCCATAAAAAGTTATGTCCAGTTCGGTTCCGAAGGCTTTCAATGCCCTGAGAATTATTATGCCCTGTATGATCCCCATCACACTCATTATTAATGACGGCATACCCAAAGAAATGATTTCTTTTATCACATCCCTATCCGTATTTATCGTAAATACATTGGCATTGAAGCTTACCTTTCCGCTTTTGCAATATATTACGAACAGCAGAGCATAGACAAACATACCTATGTTGGTTCCCCACGCCGCTCCTGCAACCCCCAGCTTAAGAATAGCCATAAGTACGTAGTTTGAGATAATATTGACTATAAGACCTATACCCATCATAATTGCCGCGGTCTTCATCTTGCCTTCGGCTCTTACTATCATATTGTAGGCAAGCCCTATAATCCAGAATACACTACCTATCAGGGTTACTCTATAGTAACTTACCGCATAAGATAAAACCTCCCCCTCTGCTCCAAGTGCCCGAAGCATGGGATTCATGAATATAAAACCGAACAGTATCATGACAACTGTCGCCACAATAGAAATTAAATTGGCATTTCCAAGAAGCTTGCCCTGCATCTCCTTGTCATCGTTCCCCAATAAAATACTCAGATATGAGCCTGCGCCCACCCCCACCAACGAGCCCAATCCAAGACTCAACTGGGTAAGCGGATACACTATGGACAAACCTGCAAATGCTGTCTCATTCACCAGTCTGCCTACAAATATCCCGTCAAAAATTACATTTAAGCCGTATAAAATCATCGCAATAATAGCCGGCAGAGAAAGCCTGCAACAAACTTTCCACAAATTATCGTTCAATATCAATTCTTTTTCTTTGTTCATGGTTTTAAGCCTCAATATACTTTCTTAATTTATTTTGCACCAAAAACTTATATTTCAGTCTGTTGTGCAATAATTAAATCCTTCTAACATTTTAAATATGCTTTGAACATAATCGTAAGCATCTCTCTAAGCTTTTCCTTATCTATATCAAACAGATACATTCCCACATAAAGAGAATTCATCAAAAAAATAAATTCCCGATTATTTATCGTAATATATTCGTCCAAGCCCTCCGCCTTGCAGAATTCAAGAAAATCTTCAATTCCCTTATCGTATAGCTTTGCAAATAATTTTTTAAAATTCTCGTTGTTCTGCATTTCTATAAGAAATACGGTATACAGTTTCTTGTACGGATTGACATCGAGAATTTTATCCAGCAAACTGTCAATAAGCTTTTCGCTGCGGTTTTTTCGACTTTCCCTCATATATTTCACTACAATATTTTTTCTGTATTCATTTCCGTCATCTAAAAGCTCCAAGAAGATCTCTTCTTTGCCTGAAAAATGATGATACATCCCTCCCTTAGATATTCCGACAGCCTGTATGATTTCATCCATTGTAGTATTTGCATAACCGTTTGTTATAAAAAGCTCCAATGCTATGTCTTTAATCTGCCTCCTCCTTTGTTCTCTGCTTAACCTTTTATTTCCCATCAGCTCCTCCTTGCTTACCGACGACATCGTCGGTAAGCAAATAATACCACCCGTTGCTTTTTCTGTCAAGCATTTGCAGTATTAGCGATAAAAGAATTTAAAAAATCAAACCGCCTGGAAAGTTTGCGGTATTAACGATAAAAGAAAAACAGCAAACCTTATTGATCTGCCGTTTCGTATTTCTAAAAGATTTTGTTTACTGACGGTATTTTTAAGCTTAGCATCCGCTTGCGGAAGTCGGGATGTGGACAAATAGGCATAAAATTAATACTGCACATTAAAGAAAGATCATAAGAGAATCCTGATAGCACATAGCGTACTGTGTCTCAGTGCGGGGGCTTTAAAAATTGCCCTTCCTTTATGTCTCAAAACATGTTAATATACTGACATAATGTATAAATAATAATACAAATCTATATTCATCTAATTAAGTAGCTTAAAAAACAATCTTAGAGAAAGGACATTTCACATGAAGAATCTGACAAGATACGTGTTAAGTATCGCATTGAGTGCAATTCTGGTCTTATCTGCAATACCGTCGGCAGCAGTAGTACATGCTGATGATAATCAGGCATTACCCGGAGCCGGCAAACACGCTGTGAGCAAAACACCTGAAGGATGGTACGACTTAAGAGAAGTACTTGCAGTGCTTTTAAGCGGTTCCTTCGATAGTGAAGAGAAAGCTAAGGAGGAGTATGAGAAACTCACCAGACTGGATGGGGATATTCTGCTCGGCACAGATACGCAGCATAAAGAAATCAAGGCTGTAAACATCAATGATACTATGAATTTCACAGGGACCCTAAGGGTCGATGTCATTAAAAAGGCGGTAGGGATGATAACTCCGGGCGTTGGTGCCTTTGCAAAACTCGATGGAGTGAGCAGTCAGTTCGTGGCAGAATTTGTTATTCCGGATGGAATGATTTATGGCAAAAAACTTACCAAAGCGAATGTGAAATTAAAAAATGCAAAAGACATATTTGAAGTAACAGATGTAAAGGTGGATGGTCAGAAGGTTACAGTAACTATGGACTTTGTTGATCCGGCACTTAAGAAAGCGCATAAAGAAAATAAGCCGTATATTGCCAGGGATTTAAACAATGCGCTAAACAAGGTTAGTGGTCAACTGGAGGTTACCATTCCGGGGGTTAAGTTTGACAAAACAAAGGTGAAGCCCGGAGATGTTCTGACTGTTAAAGGAGCACTGTCCGGGAATTATAAAATGGGAAAACTTGTTACTGCTCATTATGACCCTCGAATGAGAACATTGCGGAATGAATATTTAAAAGATCCGTCAAAGGTCGAAAAGTTTAAAAACATTATGCCTGCTGAATACCAAGATTACCAAACTCAAGTGACAAAACTTGGTCAAGCCGTAGAAGATATTCAAAAACTTGCAGATGAAGTAAAGGCATTAAGGGATGAATTCAATAAATTTGTTGCTGATAATAGAGAAGTAATTGACCGATACCTTAACAATGATCCTTATGATAAAACTCTCTATGAAAATTATTCTGACGACAAGAATTTTGAATTTCCTACAGGTGAACCCTTTAAGATGATGACAGATAGGCTCTATAATAGGACTTATCAGCATGACGGGCATTCTGACATAGATTACGGCAACAAGGCAGCAAACAGACCTGCAAAGGCGTATTCTCTGTATGGTGAGATTAATTTATTAAGAAATAATATCGCTAAAGTTCCAAAATTATATAATCATTGGAGCAGAAATATAAGCGATGAACAAAAGGCTAAAGATAAACCCGTAATAGACAAACTCGAAGAGATGTTAGAGAAATCATCTACATTCGGAGACAATGAAAAGGGAAGATTACATGAACTTGCATCGCGAGAATTCAAAGCACGCGACGCTATAGTCGATATGTACATTGACAGTTTTGCATTGCAAGAGCTTATGACAAATCCTCAATATGGCGGTATAAAATATGATAATGTCGGTGCTTCAGAATACCCTAAGATGTTTATAGGGTGGGATGCTGTTCAATCGGAAGCCGGAAGAGATTCCGTTCTTGAAAATGATGCGAATGCAGATAAAAAAGCTATACAGCTTACAGTAAAGGTAACCGAGGATAAAACAAAAGCTCCGGGTAAAGTTACAAAGAAGAAATCTCCGGTAACAGGCGATGGAACAAATATAACCCTATACGCATTAGGTATATTGATTGCATTAGGAAGCATAGTCGTTTTAACGGTCATCAGGAAAAGAAAAGTAAGATAGAAATAATGATAGAGCTGTGCGTTAGACTCACACCATCTCATTGAGTCCGACGCGCAGCTCGTTTTTTCCGTGTGAATCTTTTTCTGTAAATTATCCTTCTGCGGTAGATAGTGAATGTATCCCTCCATTTGTAAGGAATACGCCTTTAGGACAATATAGGTAAATTTGCTTAGACATATCAAGAGAAGCCGGCTCACATGGCTTCTCTTGCTGCTTAATAAGTTAAATTGCTTCCGTCAACTCTCCGGTATGGTCTTAAACCCTATTCTACGGATTGGAGTTGCTGCTCAATGGCCGGATCTCGCTACTGTTCGATCTTCCATTTCTTGGCCAGCTTGTCATAAGTACCGTTCTCCTTGACGTGCTTGAGCCCGGCGTTAATCTTCTTGAGAAGCTCCTTGTTGCCCTTCTTGACTGCAATGCCGTTATCTGTGATGCTGTCCGGCTTGATGTCTCCAACCATCTTGAACTTGTCACCCTGACTTGCAGAGATATCCACTGCTACCGGCTTATCTACCAATACTGCGTCTACATCGCCGTTCTCGAGCTGCTGCAGAGCTGTTGTGTTCTGGTTGAGGACGGATACGCTTGACACCTTGCCCTCGTCCTTGAGCTTGTTAGCGATGTCCGCCTGCAGAGTACCTGTTTGAGCTGCAACCTTGAGGCCGCTGCCATTAGTAAAGCTGTCCCAACCGGTAATCTTGGTGCTATCCTTCTTGACTAGCAGCACGACTCCTGTCTTGTAATAGGAATCGGAAAAGTCTACCTGCTTGGCACGCTCCGGTGTGATGTTCATACCGGCGATTACGATGTCAGCGCTATCTGACTTGAGCGCCGGGATGAGCGCGTCAAAATCAAATGAAGCGAACTCAACCTCGAAGCCCTGATCCTTGGCAATAGCCTTCATCAGATCCATATCAAAGCCTATGATATCGCCATCCTCGTTTGTTGTATCAAAAGGCGGATAAGTAGGCTCTGTCCCGACCTTGTATGTCTTACCCTTGCTGCCTGAGCAAGCTGCAAGTGCGCCTGCCATGATGAGGCACATCATAAGTGCCATGATTTTCCCAATTGTCTTTTTCATTTCTGTGTCCTTTCCCTAAAATAATGTTAATTATGATTTGACTGTTTGATTGACTATGTGGTTACACACCGTTATGCCGTTTGCATAATTTATAGTTGATATGTATAAATATACTCGTGCAGATTCAAGCTGTCAAGAGATATTTGGATTTTATTTCATTATCTTGAAATTTTATGCAGAAGAAGGCGTGCAACATACGTTCTCTGCTATTTATCTGCTGTCTGTTTTTATCCGCTTGTTGTTATAAAGCGGACATGTCTTGGCCAGAAATTTCCCGAAGGGCATAGAATAGTTTATTCTCTTCAATGCAAAGAAGATCCTGTCAATAAAAGAAAGGCTTGTCCTGTTTGCGGTCAAAGCTTATACGTTTTGCCTTAACTAGAAAATCTTTAAATTAGATATATTATTTCGATAAAGTTTTCAGAATCAGGCTTATACGTTTTGCCTTAACTAGAAAATCCCCATATTCTTGAACAGAAACAGCCACCCGAATATCGTCAGTATTGAAAACCCGGTTGTAAATATAACCGCATTGCCTGCCAGATCTCCGTCGCTGCCCATGGACTTTGCCATCGTAAACGAAGACACTGCGCATGGTGCAGACATCATGACGATCAGCGATACGAATTCCACGCCGCGGAAACCGAACAGCACAGCCAACGAGAGGCCTATCGCGGGCTGTATAAGCAGCTTTGTAATTGTTACAATGCTGAGATTACGCCTGTCGGTATTGATGCTCTTGATGTTGAAGTATGCACCGAGCATAATCATAGCCATCGGAGTGGTGCATTCGGACATGGTATAGATTACGTTATCTACGGATTTTGGAACCCTGATGTCGAGTACAATTGCGACAGCTGCCGCCAGAGCACCGAGGATAATCGGGTTCATGATAATCTTGCTGAACATTTTGGAGATGTCGGCATGCCCGCCGCGATAGTACTCAAGGATGATAACCGCTATTATATTGTAAATAGGTACAATGACAGCCACGAGGACGGCTGTCGTCGAGACGTTGCCTCGACCGCAAATATTCAAAGCAATCGGCAGTCCCATCAGCACAAAGTTGCTGCGGTACATTGCCTGAATCATGGCGCCGCGGGTCTCCGGACGTTTCTCTATCCTGTGCACGATCGGTACGCTCGCTGCGATGAAGGCAAACAGGAATACTATGGCAAATATTGTGAGTCCGGGATTGAAAGCCGTGCCCGGCTTTGCCCCATAAAGGTTCTCGAACATCATCGGCGGAAATAGCACAATAAAGACGAGGTGATTGAATCTGCTCACCTCGTCGTCATTTATCAGTCCTGCTCGCTTGACGAGCATCCCGATCAGTAGATAAATCATCAGCGGAATAACCGCATTTATACAAATCCAGAAATTCTGTACCATTATAACCTCGACATGACTTCATTTGCGTACTCGCGGCAAGTTGCGCCGCCTGCCAGTCCGGTCATGCGTGCGCCGAGCTTCTCATCGGCTGCTGCCAGCGCTGTCTCAAGCTTGTCTGACTCCGCTGCGTATCCGACGTGGGACAGCATCATAGCCGCGGCCTTGAGCAGACTCGCCGGATTGGCGTACTCGCCCAGCCCTTCTTCAATCATGCGCGGTGCACTGCCATGAATAGCTTCAAATATAGCGTAGTTCCTGCCGATATTTGCGCTGCCTGCCGTGCCGACACCGCCTTGGATCTGAGCTGCTTCGTCAGTTATTATATCACCATACAGGTTAGGAAGCACGAAAACCTCAAAATCGCTTCTGATGTCCGCGTTGACCAGGTTGGCAGCCATAATGTCGATGAACCATGAGTCTGTCTCGATTTCCGGATAATCCTCGGCAACTTCGCGGCAGATGTTGAGGAAGTTGCCGTCAGTCTTTTTCATGATATTGGCTTTGGTAATAATCGATACACGCTTCTTACCGTTGGCTCTAGCATACTCGTAGGCCGCACGAGCTATTCGCCTCGTCCCTTCGTCCGTCGTAACCTTGAAATCCACCGCGAACTCGCCTCTGATATACTCACCTCTGCTGCCGAGGGCATACTCACCCTCGGTATTCTCGCGGAAGAAGGTCCAATCTATACCCTCTTCAGGAATCACCACCGGTCTGACGTTGGCGAACAGATCGAAGGCCTTGCGCAGATAGACGTTGGCGCTTTCGATATTGGCTGCATTCATGGCTGCGTTAGGTGTCGTCGTCGGCCCCTTGAGGAGGACGTCGCACTCCTGCATCGCTGCCATGATGTTGTCCGGGACTGTCTTGCCTGCGGCCAGTCTGTTCTCCAGAGTGAATCCGCCGATCGGACGCAGCGCGACTTCGCCGCCGGCAAGTCTGTCCCGGAGCAATGTGTTAAGCACTGCTTCGACTTCTCGCATGATGATCGGTCCGATTCCGTCACCACTTGCGGTGCCGATTATTATCTGCTTTGCCTTATAATTACCGGAGAATTCCGTGCTCATCGGCTCCGCAGCTCTCTCGCTTCTCATGCGCTCATTTCTGGCAACCTGCTCGCGCAGCATCGACTCGAAATTCTGAACTGCCGCTGCGATGTCGTGCTCAATTTCAGTGCTGTATGTGCTCTTACTCATTTCAATCTCCAATCCTAGTTACCGAGTGCTGTGTAATCCAGCAATCCGCCGGCCAGCAGAACAGCCTTCTGCCTCTCAGCTAAATCCATGCGCAGCGGAATCTCCTTGTCTCCGGCATGCAACACGATTCTATCATCTGCAAGAGCAGCTCTGACATTATCCAGTCTGAGTTCATCGCCCTGCTCTATCCTGTCATAATCCTCGGGCTTCTCAAATATCAGCGGCAAGATGCCTGCGTTTACCAGATTTGCCGCGTGGATTCTGGCAAAGCTCTTGGCTATTACTGCCTTTATTCCGAGATACAGCGGCGCTAGCGCTGCGTGCTCCCTTGACGAGCCCTGACCGTAATTGGATCCTCCTACAATGAAGCCCTTGCCGGCTGCCTTTGCTCTGGATGCGAAGGTCTCATCCACTACGTTGAAGCAGAACTCCGAGATCTTAGGCACGTTGGATCTGTATGGCAGCACCTTGGCTCCTGCTGGCATGATGTGATCTGTGGTGATGTTATCACCTACCTTGAGGATGACCGCGGCCTCGATCCGGTCATCCAGCGGGCCGGTCTCCGGGAACGGCTTGATGTTAGGGCCGCGGAGCACCTCTGCCGTCTCGGCCTCACAGGTCGGCAGCGGTGCGATGATTCCGTCATCGTTGATGCGGAATCTGTCCGGCTGCTGCGGCCGCTCGATCGGCGGCATGGTTGTCGGATCGGTGATGGTACCTGTAAGCGCAGACGCTGCAGCTGTCTCAGGACTCACCAGGTATACCTGACCGTCCTTAGTTCCTGAACGTCCGAGGAAATTGCGGTTGAATGTCCGAAGACTTACTCCCCCGGAATTTGGAGCAAACCCCATACCGATACAAGGTCCGCAAGCGCACTCTAGGATTCTGGCGCCGGCATCTATCATGGCGGTGAGAGCTCCACTCTCTGCCATCATCGAGAACACCTGCCTCGACCCCGGGGAGATGCCCAGGCTGACTCCGTCTGCAATCTTGTGACCTTTCAGCACAGATGCCGCCTTAGTCATGTCGGCAAACGAGGAGTTGGTGCAGGAGCCGATTGCAACCTGATCAACCTTGATACCGGTCAGCTCGCGAACCGGCTTGACGTTGTCAGGGCTGTGAGGACATGCTGCCATAGGCTCCAGCTCGCTGAGATTGATAGTATAGCGTTCGGCATATTCAGCGTCTGAATCGCCGGTCAGAGGAGACCAGTCAGCCTCCCTGCCCTGAGCCGCCATGAACTGCCTGGTCACCTCATCCGACGGAAAAATCGAGGTAGTAGCGCCCAGCTCAGCGCCCATATTGGTGATAGTAGCCCTCTCAGGTACGCTGAGCGTCGCTACACCCTCGCCGCCGTATTCTACAATCGCACCGACTCCGCCTTTGACAGATAGCATCCGCAGAACCTCCAAAATAATATCCTTGGCGCTGACATTAGGGCGGAGCTGTCCGATTAGCTCCACAAAGGTCATCCTTGGCATAGGTATATGGTAAGCTCCGCCCGCCATGGCAACGGCCACATCCATACCGCCGGCGCCCATCGCCAGCATGCCGAGTCCGCCGCCGGTCGGCGTATGCGAGTCCGAACCAATCAGAGTCTTGCCCGGAATTCCAAATCTCTCATAATGAACCTGGTGGCAGATGCCGTTGCCGGGCCTGGAAAAATAGATACCGTGCTTGGCAGCAACACTCTGAATATATCTGTGGTCATCTGCATTCTCAAACCCGGACTGCAGAGTGTTGTGATCGATGTACGCGACGGAACGCTCAGTCTTGACCTGTGGAATCCCCATCGCCTCAAACTCCAGATACGCCATAGTTCCCGTCGCATCCTGAGTCAGAGTCTGGTCTATCCTGAGCCCAATCTCCTCTCCCGTCTTCATCTCGCCGCTCACCAGATGAGCCCTAATGATTTTCTCTGCTATTGTATAACCCATTTTAACGTTACTCCCCTTCAGTCCTCTATATATTCTATGCTTGATATTCAACGTACCCTTGTGCATCTCATTGCCGGACACAAGCTGTCATACGCTCGCCATCACCAGTTCTTGCCGTCAGTCTCGCCGCTTACGTATTCATTAACCAGGTGGTCGATCTCATCAGCTCCGATTACCGATACTCTGCCATTGTTGTACTGGTCATCAATCCATCTCTTGATGTAGCTTACAACCTCGCTATGCTTATCAACCCTGCGATCGCCCTCGAGATGATACTTCTCATTCAGCCATACCGCAACGCCTGCAGCGCCGCTATTCTGGTTAATCGAAACCAGTGGCGGTCTGTTTAGGAACTTCTTGGTGTCAAATATATTGTATATCTCTTCATTCTTGAGCAAACCGTCTGCGTGAATTCCCGCCTTGGTAACATTGAAATTCTTGCCGACGAAAGGAGTCTGCTCAGGAATCTTATATCCGATTATATTCTCGTAGTATTCCGCCAGCTCGGTGATTACCGTCGTATCCATGCCGTCAAGCGTGCCGCGCAGCTGCGCGTATTCGAAGACCATCGCCTCCAGCGGAACATTCCCGGTTCTCTCCCCTATGCCAAAAAGTGTAGTATTTACAGCAGATGCCCCGTACAGCCACGCGGTAGCGGCATTTGTAACCGCTTTGTAGAAATCATTGTGACCGTGCCACTCTATCATCTCACTGGGAACACCGGCATAGTGCTGCAACCCGTAAATGATGCCCGGAACCGAGCGAGGCATAGCGACGCCGCCGTAAGGAATCCCATAACCGAGGGTGTCGCATGCGCGAATCCTAACCGACATGTTTGCCTGCTCCGCGAGCTCCTGTATAGCCTTGACAAATGGAACTACAAATCCGTAGAAATCTGCCCTCGTTATATCCTCGAGATGACAGCGCGGCATAACACCTGCCTCAAACGCATCCGAAATCACCGACAGATAGTGCTCCATCGCCTGTCTCCTGTTCATGCCCAGCTTGGTGAAGATGTGGTAGTCCGAGCAGCTGACCAAAATGCCGGTCTCCTTGACACCGATATCGTGAACCAGCTTGAAGTCCTCCTTCTTGGCCCTTATCCACGTTGTTATCTCCGGAAAATCCAGACCCAGCTCTCTGCACTTCTCGATTGCCCGTCTATCCCTCTCGCTATAGACGAAGAACTCCGTCTGACGAATCTTGCCGTTTGGTCCGGACAGCCTTGACAGCATCCTGTAGATGTCCACTATCTGATCTACTGTGTATGGTTCGCGCGACTGCTGACCATCGCGAAATGTCGTGTCTGTAATCCATATCTCCTTAGGCATGCCCAATGGATTTCTTCTAAAGTTGAAGGATACCTTTGGAATCTCCGTATACTCGAAGAATTCACGCATCAAGTTAGGCTCTTCAACATCCTGCAGCCGGTAGTTATATGGATCCTGTTCCAGCAGATTTGATTGCTTGTTGATCTTGATGTCATTCATTTATTTCACGCATAATCCGATTATCATAGATGATATTGGATGTTTCCTCTCTCCCGGTATTGCCGGGGTAATTAAAATCTAATATACAATTTGTTTATGCACTGTAGACTTGTTTCTACGTAAAATCGGAGTCTCTTGATCTTATCTCTTTATCTCCGGTCAAACTATCCGTCATATATAGCCCTGCGTTAATCTGCGTTAAATTGTATACATGTATATTAATATGCAATATTTATTATGTCAAGTGACCGTCGTCACCACGGCCAAACCAGCTCATAAAAAATCCCCTCGCCGACAGCCCGGCGAGGGGTTCGCATATTACCTATCCAGTATCTCTCTGAGCCGCTTCACCTTATCTCTGCTGATTGGCAGAATGGTTTCGGGATAGCCCTCCATCTTGAGACAGTAATTATTCTTACCCCACGGAAACACTTCGCTGACCTTGACCGGATTAACCATATAACTCTTGTGTATTCGAAACAGGTCCGGCAGCCTGCGCTCCATAATTCCAATTGAATCCGGATCAAAGTATTTATTTCCGGTCATATACACGTTGCAGCCTCGTTCGTAGGTTTCAATATACACAATTTTATCCATGTCCACATATATTGTCCTGTCCCTGCCGTGGATCGGCAGCCTGCGTATCGACTGCTCTTCTTCAGCCCCTGCCTTCGCAAGCCCTTCTGCTATCTGCGCGGGCTCGCCCTCATTGCGCTGAGCTGATTGCTCTCGCACCTTAGCCACAATTCGTTCGATGCGTTCCGGCTCAAATGGCTTCATTATGTAGTCGTCAACCTCCAGCTGAAAGGCCTCCACCGCATAATCGGAATACGCCGTGACGAAACATATCATCATATCAGGCTGCAGCCTTTGAAAGGTCGGCACAAGCGCTGTGCTCTTCACATCTCCGAGGTTAATATCCAAAAACAGCAGGTCTATGTCGGTATCAGTCAGCAGCCGAACCGCCGCAACTCCCGAATCAGCATATACAATATGCGCCTCAGGCAGGATATTCTCAAGCTCATAGCGGAGGCCTTCTCTAGCCGGGCGTTCGTCATCTACAATCGCAATGCTAATCACACTATCTGTCTCCCTGTTCATCTTGTCGCTCCCCATAGAAATCAATCTCAATCACCGTACCGTCGCCATCACTCGTAATCTGCAGGCCACCCTCATTGCCATAGATGGCTTTGAGCCTGCGATTTACGTTAGTAAGCCCGATATGATCGTCTATATCGTTATCGGCTGCGATATCCGCCAGTACCGCCTCGGGAATTCCCGGCCCCCTATCGCGAATCCTGACGCTTACACCGCCTTCAAGACGGCTGACCCTCACTGTTACATGCCTATACCCGTCTGCTGATATTCCGTACCTGACAGCATTCTCGATTATTGGCTGCAGTATCAATATCGGCACCGGTATATCAGATTCTGTATCCTCGTAAAATCTGATATCCAGCTTCTCCTCAAAACGCGCTTCCTCAATCCTGAGATAGTCCTTCACATGCTGAATTTCATCAGCCAACGGCGTCATGAAATTGCGCTGCTTCAGGCTATACCTGAAATACGAAGCCAGTACGCGCAGCAGCTTGACCGCTCGCTCGGAATCCTCGCGACATACGAAGGAAATGGTATTTAGCGCATTGAACAGAAAATGCGGATTGACTTGAAACTGCAGCGCCTTGAGCTCTGCCTGCGACGTCAGCTCCAGCTGCTTGCTCAGCTCACGCTTGGATAGCTGAAACAGTATCAGATTGTGAACTATCCGGATGAATTCCAGCTCAATGGTCTTTTGGAACCACGTGCGCTTCACCCACACGACGAGACTGCCTCGTACCTGTCCGTTTACCGCGAACGGCACTGCTGCCGAATAGTTGTCGTTGAGAGCAGCTTCCCAAACGCTCCCTTCAGGTGGAGTTTCCATCGTCTCAAGCTGACCCGAATTCATAGCATGCACGGCTATCAGCGGCAGCTCCGTCATCTCGTCCACGGTCAAGCGTATGTCAGGATGGCGCCAGTGCAGGATCTTACTCCTGTCGGTAATCATCACCCCGCTGTAATCGAAGTTATCCATCAGTATGTCTATAAATGTCGACAGGTTATCCGCATAACTCCTGTCGTTTTCAAATAAATCCATCAGCTCACCTGTCACTGTCCCGATGCGCTGCAGCTGACGCGTAGTCTCGGCATCCTGCTGTATGAACACATAGTTGAAGTTCGCGATGAATACCATAAGACCGACTACGTTTATTAACATCATCGGAATGCTCATCTCTATGATGGCCTCTATGGCTACCTTCATGGATACGGTAAGTCTGAGTAGCGAGAATATCTCAAACAGCTCGGCAAAGACAGCCAGCAGTATGAGATCGCGATATTTCCACTTACCACGCTGAAAGTATGGATAGAAGCCTGCTCCGAGCAAACCGAAGCAGACTGTTGAGAACGCCTCGGAATGGGCAAGCACAGCCGGTGATGCCGTCAGCAGCACGTAGAGGCCGCCGAGCATAGAGGCAAAAAAGCCGACAAGCGGACCTCCCAACAGACCTGCCGACATCGCGCCTATCATCCTGGTGTTAAATCCGTAGAGCCCCATATTCACCTCAAGCGATGTCGAGCCGACGATGAGCGCTACGAATACCAGAGACAACACAAAATCCTGCTTCACGCTTCTGTGTTCCTGCAGTATGGTCTTCCGGAACACGTGAATATGCGAAAGCAGGTTAGCAATTATTATTAATGCGGCAAGGTTGATGATCAGATGATCGGCAAGTTCCCCAGTCAGCATTTCAGCCCCCTTTTTGGGCGTATGAAACCTTTTCTGTAAATTAGTCTTCTGTGGCGGATTAGTAGGCGTATCCCCCTATTTGTAAGGGATACGCTTTTAAGTTAATATAGTAAATTTACTTGAGCATGTCAAGATACACTAATCCGGAGACCGTTTCAAGGTTATTCATAAAACTGAAACGCCCTAACAAGCTGATACAAGGAAGGTCAGAATATTTATGCTCAAACCGACAGCCCGTAAAGATAGAAAGATAGATTGAACCCCAAAAGACCCACCGGCAAATGCCGGCGGGTCTTTTGAGTATGTATGATATTCTGAATCAGAGTATCTCTTAGTATGTTACGACCTTCTTGTCGTCGAATACGTCGTGGTCCAGCTCACCAAGCTTGCTTGCAACGAGCATTCCAACCATTACGTCTACGTCTACGTTCATCAATGTACGGAACATTCCGGCGAACCAGTCGATCCCGATGAGAATAGCGATGCTCTCGAGCGGAAGTCCCAGCGAGCTTGCAAGGAATGTGTATACGATTACCGAACCCCCGGGTACGGAAATTGTTCCGAGGCACATCAGACAAGACAGGAGAATAGCCATTCCCATCTGGTATGCACTCAGGTTGATGTGCAACGACTGTGCCATAAAGAAGATAGCAGCCACGTAACACTGAGCTGCTCCGCAGCTGTTCATCGCCATCGTTATAGGCCCGGTAAAATCAGCAACCTTACGGCTAACGCCGAACTTCGTAACCTCGTCCTCGATCTTAGTCGGCAGGCAGATAGCACCGGAAGTCGTCGTAACAGCCATGATGGACATCTTGGCAAACTTCTTAGGCATCCTGCTCAACCTGGTCTTGGTAAGGAAGCCGGTAAGCGGTGTATACAGCAAGAACTGAATAACATCTCCGATAAGCAGCAGCAGCAAGAACTTGAGCATCGGAATGATCACCTTGAAGCCTGTAGAGCCTGCAACATTTGCAAGCAGGCAGAAAATACCGATTGGAGCGACCTTCATTACGATCTTGATGATTGCGGTGATCGTTCCGTTTATTCCGTTAATCCAATCAACTACGGTTCTGTTACCGCTCTGTCTGGCGTAAGATCCCATCGCTACACCAAAGAACAGCGCAAATACTATACACGGAACCATCGCTCCCTCAGCCATCGACTGCACCACATTGGTAGGTACGAAGTTGAGGATAGTATCCTGCAGCGAAGCTGACTTCACCGACTGTTTTGCAACTCCCGCAGCCTGCGAGATGTCTATTCCGACACCCGGTTTCATGACCATCGAGAGTATAACTCCGAGTCCTGCAGATATAATCGTGAAGATAATAATCCATTTGAAGGTGTGGAATCCCATCTTGCCGACATCCTGACCGTCTCCGCTTCCTACTGCGCCGGCAACCGCTGTCATTACAAGCAATACAACAGACATCTGGATCAATCTCAGGAAGATGTTTCCGATGAATGCCAGATTTGCCGCCCAAGGTCCTACGAGAGATCCGAATACAATACCTGCAACGGTCGCAATCAGGATCTGGGTAGTAAGTGAAATCTTGAATCTCTTCTTAGTCTCCATTTTGAATACCCCGTATAACATATAAATTTTGAATATTCCAATACTTTATCTAAGCCTTATTTTACCTGTGGCGTTCATCTAATCAACATATTTTGCTTAAACAGTGGATTTGCCCGTTTTAACAGTACCCGATGTGCATTTTCAGCAAAATAAAATCGGGAGAGCTCGTACTCTCCCGGCATTTCCCCATGTTATCTGCGTATATCTGCGTAGCTGCCGCGATGTGCGTTCTCCGCACCCATCGCGTCGAACCACTCCCGACATTATCCCGTGTTATCTGCATAGCTATCCAAACTGCACAGATGTTATGTATCAGCTATGTCGGATATGTCGGCTCGTGTTCACGTTTGTGTTCCCTTTGCTGCATGCGCTATCTGCTGCGTGTGCTCTAATATTCCTAAATAAACCACTCCGGATCCTTACGCTTAAAGTGCAGCTTCTCCCTGGCGATACGTGTCGCCTTGGCAAGAGATCCGTAGAAGCCTCTCGCATCCTGCGGACAAGCCTTGATGCATGCCGTGCACGAAATGCATTTCTTAGGATCCGACTTTCTGAGATTCTTGGAATCTACGGCTCCTACCGGACACACCTCCGCGCAGGTACCGCAATCTATGCACATCGAGTTCGCAGTCGGATGGATGGGCAGGCTAACAGGCTTTCGCTTAGGTATAGAGCCCGAGATTGCCAGCGGTGCCAGTCTCCCTCGCATCGAATCTATATCAGTACATACGAAGCGCTTGAGCTTCTTGGCGCTAATCCTGCTGAATTCGATCATCTTCTTGATGTCATTCTCATCCGGCCTGTGCTCCGCAATCTTGGGAAACATCGAGTGCTGAGCGATAAACGCAGCCGCACTTATCACGTTGAAGCCCTGCTCACCCGCATAGGTGTACAGCTCGTATAGCGCGTCCCCATAGCTGTTGTTGCCATATGCCACCAGCGCAATCATGTACGCTCCATTGCCGTTGACCTTGGCAAGCATCTCCTTGCAAATCTCCGGGATTCTGCCCGACATGACCGGCATGCCCATGATAACTATGGTCTCCTCGCTGCAGTCTATCGAAGGGCTGATGCCGGGATGCTTGGTCAGCTCCAGCATATCGTAGAACGAATAGCCCAGATCATCCAGGCAGCTGTCCCGCATATTGTCAGTTATTTCTATTGTAATCTTCTTGGTGATCTTAGCCGTCTCGCCGGATGGACTAAAATACATGCCTACAACGTTTTTAATCATGTTTGAATCTCACACAGCTGTATCTAATTCCGCTCATAATTCGTATATGAATGCAGTCTATGAGATATCCTTCCTCAAATATAAATGAATTTTACCACGAGGAATAAAACAGAATGTTTAATTAGTGTGCATTTTTGTGAAGATAAAATGAAAAGCACAGGTCACACCAACCTGTGCCGATTAATACAGCATCTTGCTTTTAAACGCCCCATTTTAGGAAATGACTCAGATATTCTTTAAACCCATCAAGATTCAGCAACCAACATATCGTTATGATTACTGCCATTATAAAGAAGGCACAATTGATGCGTTTGATATGCTGTTTTTCAGTCTTTATTTCCTTATCATTCACATATCCACTTTGTCTAAATTATAATCCTCTGCCCACTGATTAAAGTAGTCGATCTGCATAGCCTTCTTCATCTTGTCCAGTGTCTGTTCTGCCTCTGCGTTGGCCTTCTCTGTACCCTTGCGTAATACGTCTACAACAACCTCCGGATGCTCCTCGTAGTATGCGCGCCTCTCGCGGATCGGCACGAGGAATTCATTAAGCACCTTGAGCAGGAACTTCTTGACCTTTACATCACCGAGTCCGCCGCGTCTGTAGTGTGACTTGAGCTCATCGAGATTCTTGTACTCAGGCAGGTATTTCTCGAAAGAATCGGGTTGCACTAACGCATCCAGATATGTGAATACAGTGTTGCCCTCGACCTGGCCGGGATCCTCGATCCTGATGTGGTTAGGATCCGTGTACATGCTCATAACCTTGGTCTTGAGCTCCTCCTCGCTGTCGGAGAGGTAGATAGTGTTGCCGAGCGACTTGCTCATCTTGGCCTGTCCATCCGTTCCCGGCAGTCTCAGACAAGCCTTGTTGTCCGGCAGATATATCTCCGGCTCGACAAGCACTTCGCCGTACGTAGCGTTGAACTTGCGGACAATCTCGCGGCACTGCTCGATCATCGGTTCCTGATCCTCGCCAACCGGAACGATAGTACCCATAAACGCCGTGATATCCGAAGCCTGACTGATAGGATATGTAAAGAACCCGACCGGCAGATTGGCCTCAAATCCGCGCATCTTGATCTCGTTCTTGACGGTTGGATTGCGCTGAACTCTGGCGACTGTGACAAGGTTCATGTAGTACATCGTCATCTCGTGCAGCGCCGGGATCTTAGACTGGATAAATATAGTTGTGCGATCCGGGTCGATTCCGATTGACAGATAATCCATCGTAACCTGCAGTACGCTCTCGCGCACCTTCTCAGGATTATCCGCATTGTCAGTCAGCGCCTGCGCATCTGCAATCATGATGAACATCTTGTCGATGCTCGGGTCTTCCTGCAGGATGAGTCTCTGTCTGAGAGAACCCACGTAATGTCCGATATGAAGCTTGCCGGTGGGTCTGTCACCGGTCAATACGATTTTATCTTTAGCCATGTTATTACCTCTTATTTTCTAAATGTTTATATTGGATCCCGGATCTTGCGCCTGACATATCTAATATATAAAGTGTAGCGGTCAGCACCACACATCCGGCTTAGAACTGCTTTCTGCTGTTTGTGCGCTGCGATTAACACACTGCGGTATCAGTTAGCCGCGCCATCGCGTCCCATAGATAGCATCTTCGGTGGCAACTCCGTCCATGTATATGTCCGTATCCTCGAGCGGTATGTCGTCTGCAAGCAGCTTCTCAAAACAGATGGCCAGCTTGATGAAGCCTGCCGCTCTGAGGAATCTATCATAGTATCCTGCCCCGTGTCCGATTCTCCTCCCGTCCTCGGCACATGCCACACATGGAACAATAGCGAGATCGAACTCGTCTGTGGTTATCTCCTTAGCCTCCGGCAACGGTTCTCTGATGCCAAATGCTCCTCTTGTGAGCTCATCCCCCAGCTTGTATTCCTTGACAACCATCTCATGAGGACCGATGCAGAGTGGGATACCGACACGCTTTCCTTCAGCAAGTGCTTTATCTATAATAGCATCCGTAATCGGTTCGCCGGCCATGGACATGTAGCAAAATATAGTCCCTGCCGTCTTGTAAGCCGGAGATGCCGTCACCCGCTCGGCGATGCGCCTGCTCGCTTCTTCTATATATTCAGAAGACAGCCCTTTGACAATCTCCCTGCACCTCGCCCTGAGAGCCCTTTTATTCTGTTGTATCTCCGCGCTCGTCGGGTTTCTATCTGTGTCCACTGCAGCTCCTTTTCTCCTATTACAGTTTGCTGATAATATCCTTCTTGATCATTTTGGTGTATATAATCGACATCGCAAGTCCGACGAACTCGGCGATAACAAACGACCACCACACGATGTCGATGTTGCCTAACCTGGACAGCAGATATGCAGCCGGAAGCAGCACGACTAGCTGTCTCACAATTGAAATATTCATACTGTATACACTCTTGCCGAGAGCCTGGAATACGCCTCCTCGCATAATCGAATATCCCGCCAGCGGGAATGCCAGCGACAGCACTCTCAGCTCGACAGTTCCGATCTTGAGCAGCTCAGGAGAAGCTGCGAAGAAACCTAGCAGCACGTTCGGAATTGCCCAGAATATTATCAGCCCGATTGACATTATGACTACTCCATATATGGCAGCCAGCTTCATAGCCTGCTCCATCCGCTTTCGGTTGCGCGCACCGTAGTTGTAAGCGATGATAGGCACTATACCGTTGTTCATGCCGAAGACAGGCATGAAGATGAAGCTCTGCAGCTTGAAGTAAGCTCCAAAGGCCGCAACCGCTGTGGTTGTAAACGCTACCAGTATCTGATTGAGACCGAATACCATGACCGAACCGACTGATTGCATGATAATCGACGGAATTCCAATTGCGTATATCTCCTTGATAGTTTTCCATCCCGGTCTGAAACGCTTGAAGCTGATGCGCACCTCACGGTTCTTGGTAAGATTGAAGTATACCCCCAACAAAGCACCGACCGTCTGTCCAAACACTGTCGCAACAGCTGCTCCGGCGATACCCATCTTAGGGGCCCCGAGCAGCCCGAATATCAGAATCGGATCCATGATGATGTTGATAACTGCACCTGTGCTCTGAGTGATAAAGATGTAGATGGTCTTGCCTGTGCTCTGCAGGAGTCTCTCGATAGTAATCTGCAGGAATACCATGATAGACAGCCAGCAAACGATACTCAGGTATGTCTCCCCGTAGTCAATAATCTTCTGGTTGCCGGTCTGCATCGCCATAAACGGCTTAGCAAAAAATCCCACGATTATGAACAGCACATACGTCACAAAGCAAAGGAAGATACCGTTTTCGGCTGTCGCATTTACCTTACCGAAGCTCTTGGCTCCGAGGTAACGCGACATGAGAGCACTCATACCAACCGCTGTGCCTATACCAAACGCAATCATCATCGACTGGATAGGAAAGCATAGCGAAACAGCAGTCAACGCATCCTCGTCAATCTGCGCCACAAATATGCTGTCGACGATATTGTACAGTGACTGCACGAACATCGACACCATCAGCGGCACCGATAGCTTGATGATCAGCGGCGGTATGGCTGCGGTCCCCAGTATGTTTTCCTTTGTATCTATTGTATCTGTCTCTTTACCCATCATTCCCCCTGTGTAAAGCTTTTATATAAACAAAAATGACTGAATGACAGCCTCCCCCAAGCAACATTCAATCTTCTTAATCATTATACCATCTTGTGCTTTGATTTTTCCAGTGTCAACTGCACGAAAGCGATCGGCTTTTGCACTATTTACGTATATTTCATGTATGTTTTCTCACCTTTTACGCACCATGCACGACAAACTGCAGACAGTATGCAAGCATTGTACTCGCAATTATGCTCTATATGGAATGGAGCTGTCGAAACAGTGTTATCGAACGGCATCTATCATTCAGCGCACATCCAACACCTACGGATACCCATACACTGAGTCTCGCCGGAATACTCGCACAGAAAAAACGCGGCACAAGCCACGCTTTTTCCATTGCAGTATATTTATTATTAAGGATGTCACAGCCCGAAGGCTTGGAACAACAAATTTACATGAGAGAAGCTACGCACTTCTCCACTTCCTCCATCTTGGCAGTCGGTTCGAACCTGGCAACGACGTTGCCGTTTCTATCAACCACAAACTTGGTAAAATTCCACTTGATATCGGGATTATTCTTGTAATCCTTGTCCATTTTCTTAACGACCAGCGAAAGTCCGGTTGCTTTGAGCCCTTTACCGAGCCCCTGAAAGCCTTGCTCCTGCTTGAGGAATCTATACAGCTCCAGCTGATTCTCGCCATTAACATCCGACTTCTTCATCTGAGGGAACTTCGTGTTGTAGTGAAGCGTGCAGAACTCGTGAATCTCATCGTCGGAACCCGGCGCCTGTCCTGCGAACTGGTTGCAAGGAATATCGAGCACCTCCAATCCCCGATCATGGTATTTTTCATACATATCTTCGATTGGCTCATACTGTGGCGTAAATCCACATCCTGTCGCTGTGTTGACAACCAGCACTACCTTACCCTCGTAAGCCTTCATCGAGATTTCGCTGCCATCAGCTGCCGGAACCGTGTAATCGTAAAAACTCATATCCCTTTCCTCCTCGGTTATGCTGCAAGGTGCCCAGCATATCCGCAGCATACGCTGCACTCCAACCCCTTAGCTCCGTTCTCTGTAGCCTTTGCATATACAATTATATTGCATCAAATTGTTTTGTCAACGATTTAAATTGCACTTATATAAATACTTGTCTAATGCGGTCACTTCCCCGAGATTCGCACAGTAAAATCATCCCTTACCAGGTGACTCGCCCATCACCCTTGATGTCTATCTTGTCGCCGAGGAATGTCGGCTTAGTCTTGAGCAGACACTGCACAAAAGCCTTCTCTCTGGACAGAAATTCTCTGACAGCTCTACGCTCATCCCCGGGATAATCCTTCTCAACTGCGCTGACTCCAACCGCTTCTATGCCAAGTCTTCTGGCCGTGTATAATGAACGCCCCTCGTGGTAGTGCTGGGTGACGATTACGGCCGAATTCACACCAAATACAGCACGCGCACGATACATCGATTCGTAGGTCGAGAAGCCTGCATGGTCGAGAAAAATGTCCTCAGCCGAGACCCCGTGTTCTAAGCAGTAATTACGCATAACCTTGACCTCATCGTAATTTGCCTTGCCATTGTCGCCGGAGAGCAGCAGCTTGGGCGCGGCTCCGGCCTTATACAGCTCAATACCTCGATCCAGACGGTCCTGCAGAATCTTGGTTGGCTTGCCGTTTCCGTACACGCCGGCTCCCAGCACAATGATACAGTCACGAGGTTCGCTTGACACCTGATCCGGTGTCCGGAGGTGTCTCTCGCCGCCAAATTTTACGAAAAGATTTATCCCGACTATCACCAGGACGAGCAGCAATATTAACTTAATTATGAATTTAAAAATCTTAAGCATAGTTAATATGATATTCCTCGTTCGTGTCGTACGCAAGGAATTAATGTAAAAAAAGCAAAACCGAGCTCCATAGCGAGCCACAAATATCACGGTGGCGCAACTCTGATGGAGCCCGGTTATTCATTTATCGCACTGCTCACGGCGTGCGACATCATCAAATTAGTCGAGGAATTTTACAGCTGTGCCGTAAGCCATAACCTCTGCAGCGTTCTGCATTACCGATGCAGACGAGTAACGAATCGCCACGATAGCGTCCGCACCTACAGACTCGGCCTCTTCAACCATTCTCTTGGTTGCCAGCGCTCTGGCGTTGTTCATCATCTCGTTATACTTAACGAGCTCACCGCCGACAAGCGTCTTAAACCCCGCCCCGATGTCTCTGATAGCATTAACAGTCTGAATTGTGCTACCTTTAACCAAGCCGACAGTCTCAAGCTTTCTGCCTGCAATTTCATTAGTAGTTACTAAGATCATCGTCTTCTCCCTTCTGAATCTCGCGGATTCTCTCAATCAAGATGTGCAGCACCCCATATACAAACCCGGCACAGATAAGCGCCGCAATTATTCTCGCTCCCAGTGGTAGCCCCGGAATGAAGGTAAATCCTACAAAATACGCCAGAATTGTTCCAATCACAATTCCAATGATTACAACTGCTACCAATATACTGCCGATCTTATTCTTCATCTAAATAATCTCTTCTCTTAAATACCCGCGAATACCCGAGCCGCCAATATTGACCGCCCCGCATTTCATATTAATTATACGTGAGACATCCGGTTCAGGCAATTCCGCGCGACAAAATTTAAGGAAGGCTTAAGATAATGCTTATGGAGATTCTCATTTGCGACTATATATTACAAATCCCATAGATAAAAGCAAGTATCTCAAAGAACTTGGATAAAGAAGATCCGGGCGAGGCGAAAGATGATCTTTTTCACTTGATCCTCATCCTGCATGTTGGAATCCTGTAGTGGATTTAACGACTGCATTTAAATGATACTATTCCAATACTACTCCAATACTCCTGCTCGCCACCAAATTCACACCTGTGCCAAGGAAGTTCTCTGATATCACGTCGTTTATCTTAACCGGTGCCGAGACTCTTATTCCTTGAATCTCATTCATAGCATCTTGCCACATATCCAGCGGAATCTCACCATCAGTTATCACGGGGAGCACTCTATCAATTGCCCCATCGATTTTTACAGTTGAAGTCAGGGTTCTCATTGGCCTTGTCACTTCCTGCCTGGCATAGTTCAGACCTTCCTCGCAGCTGTATCCCCGCACATCTTTAACCTTATCTCCATCAAGAAGTACGGTAATTTTGCAGCCTTTTGGGCAGTTGACGCACACTAGCTCAGATTCTCTCATGCGAATCCTCCTTTATACGAATCTCCAGGTTCCCACAAGCTTGCTCAAGCCGCTTACCCGCTAAGACTATCTGCTCCATCTCAGACGGAATAACGGCATCTTTATTGATCGTTCTCAGAACAGTATCACCTTTAGCAATCTCTATTGTAATATTCTTCATCGGTTTGCGAACTCGGAAATAGAAGGTTACTGTCTTGGGTAAATTCATCCTATGAATCCTCGCCGGAACCACGTACCCCACCAGATTACCGGCCTTTATATCGTCGTAATCAGATTGCATTTTCCCCATGTCAGAGATTCGCAATCCGCTCGTAATATCATTCTTTACATCATCGTAGCCGGATTGCAGATCCGCCTGAGGCTGAGCCTCAGACTCATCCCCCGGAGCAGAAGCCTCTTCAGTCCGGCTGTCTGAAGTTGCTTTGTCTGACATCACTGTATTAATATAACGGATATAACGTATTGCACCAAGCGCCGCTTCTCCCGCCTGCTTGGTGACAAAATCTGCAAGATCATGAACATGGAGTCCATTTCCACAGGCAAATACGCCCGGCACAGAAGTCATATAATTCTCATCGATCACAGGGCCTCGGATGATCGGATCCATAACGATTCCGGCTTCCTCCGCGAGAGTATTTTCAGGAATTAACCCCACGCTAAGGAGCAATGTATCCACGTCAAAATACATCTCTGTACCTGTAATAGGCCTCTTGTCCGCATCGACCTCGGATACCTCTATTCTCTCAAGTCTGTCGTGCCCATAGATGTTTGTAACGGTGTGTGACAGGTACAGCGTTATCCCAAAATCATCGAGACACTGCTTCATATTGCGCGGGAGCCCGTTGCTGTATGGCATCAGCTCAGCTACCCCCAGAACCTCCGCGCCTTCGAGGGTCATCCTCCTAGCCATAATCAGACCGATATCTCCGGAGCCGAGGATAAACACCCTCTTGCCCACGAGATATCCGTCTATATTGAGGTATCTCTGTGCCTGTCCTGCGGTGTAGACGCCGGTAGGACGTTCTCCGGGTATTCCAAGAGCTCCACGGCTTCTCTCATAACATCCGACAGCCAAAATTATGATATCTGCACGGATTTGCTGATATCCTTCCTCCGGATTTACATATTGTATGACACGGTCACCGCTCATGTGCGTAACCATAGTGCCCAACTTGACTTCAACCTCCGCGTCAAACACCTGCTGCTCATAACGCTCCGCAAAAGCCGGTCCGCTGAGCTGCTCCTTAAAGGTCGTCAGCCCAAAGCCGTTATGTATGCACTGGTTCAGCACACCACCGAGCTCTCTATCCCTTTCGATTAGAACAACCTCATTCACGCCTTCTTGTTTAAGCTTTGCAGCCGCAGCAAGTCCGCCGCAACCTCCGCCAATTACCACTGCCTGACAATGTCTCATGTTAGCGATTCTCCTTTTTCAAGATTTGTGAATTCCGGCCATCCAGTACAATCTCAAGAGGAGACCTGTTAAGCTCTCTAGCCAATATCTCAACGACCTTCGGCTCACAAAAGCCGCCCTGACACTTGCCCATTCCCGGCCGTACTCGCTTCTTGACGCCCTTGACGCTCCTCGCTCCGCATACGTCATGTATTGCCGCAACTATCTCGCCCTCGGATATTGTCTCACATCGGCAAACGATATTCCCGTACTGTGGCTTTGCACGAACCAGCTCATCTCGCTCTTCATCGCTTAACTCAGACACTACAACCGGACGCTTCCTCGTCATAACTGCGTCAGCGTTAGGCCGCGGGTTAAATCTATCAATTACGAAATTATCTATAACGTACTCTGCAATTCCCGGAGCACTGGCAAGCCCCGGAGATTCAATCGATGCAACATTTATAAAATCCGGATTGTCGGCATCTAACGGCCCGATTATAAAATCCTTTGACGTCGAACTCGGTCTCAAGCCGGCAAAGGTTCGTATCGACTTGTGGAGCGGTACATCATTTATAATCTTGGAAATGTTCTCACGTATGTATGCCGCCCCCCCGACACTTGTTGCCGTAGTGGCCTGTTCGTCCAGCTGTTCGCTGTTAGGACCGATGAGGGTATTGCCATATACAGTCGGAATGGCCAGCACGCCCTTGCCCTTTGCCGTCGGAACCGGAAAGATAACACGGTCTACCACTTGCTCATCATTGCTTATGACGTAATATTCACCGCGTCTTGGCAGCATTTCGAAATCCACTGTATCTGAAACCATCCGGCAAATTGAAGCCGTACCTAACCCTGTAGCATTAATTACCATCTTGGCATGAAAAGTCTCTCCACCGGAGGTAATTAAATATCCATCTTCTGTCTTCTCTATATCGTCCACCTTGTGATTAAGATATAATTCGGTGCCATTGCTCACAGCAACCTGCATACAGGCAATTGCAACCTCCCACGGATATATGACAGACATTGTCGGGAATGACAAAGCCTTTGTAACATTCTCACTGAGCTTCGCCTCTGCAGCTCTTGCTTCATCACCGGACAGGAGCTCATGCGGAATATCCCTGCGTGCAGCCCTATCTGCCAGCGCATCGAGCCTGGCTTCTTCCTCTGCACCACATGCAACGACATACGCACCGGTGTTCTTGATATGGCAATTCAATTCCTCACATAGCTGCGGGTACTTGCGCGCACCTATAACATTGAGCTCCGCCTTCAGTGTACCGTCCTCAGGATCATATCCGGCGTGTACAATTGCCGAATTAGCCATTGTCGCTCCGTTTGCTATATCATTTTCCTTATCAAGCACTGCTACTTTTAACTTGTACCGGGAAAGCTCTCTGGCAAGCATCGTGCCACAGATTCCCGCACCAATAATTACTATGTCGTAAAGCATTTGTCCTCCGGTTGCTGCGGTTGGTATTTCATTTCATTTATTATTTGTAAAATTCTATAAATTGTTCTTTATCCACCGGCATTTCGAATACAGATTCTATCGTTCCGGTGCCTAAGTACCATTTCCATACCTTATTCATTTCCGGAGTTTCGACATCAAACAATTTCGCAATATCTATCAAAATCTTAAGTCCAAACGGGAAATCCGCAGTGAAATACCTTGAATTCCAATCTACTCTCCATCCGTTTTCTGATTTGCACATAGGTGATAGCAGTCCCTTGAGCTCCTTCATATTACAAATCTTAGCTGTCATTGACTCTATGCTGTCACTCTCGTAGTATATACGCAAAGAGATTACACCCGACACATCTAACGGAAGCTTATCGCATATCTGCATCAATTCATCATTGAAATTGAGTAAAACCTCTGAACTTTCATCATCCCATTCCTCATAAAATAACGGATTATTTGCATATTCGTAATCTCTAGGTTGTGCATGAAACAAAGCATACAGTCTTGCTGTATGCAATATCGGATTAGACGAAGTAAGCGTTACATTCAAATAATTCGGTAAAGTATCCGTCTTAATCGAGAATAAATTTTCTACTATTTCTTTATATCGATCCACTGCATACGCAGGAATTGTGCCGATATGCAGTTCTTCCTTTCTTCCCAGCATGTAAACGGATTGCCCGTACGTTTTGAACCTCGAAATGCTGTGTACCCTTTGCATTCCCAGCAGTATCATACCCTTTTGAATGAGATTGTAGAATGCAAATTCAGCACCCCCACTTCCGGGCACTACAAACAAGGTCTGTCCTTCGTTTACAAGTGGCTCCAGCCTCTTTGCAAACTCATCGAAAGTTGATGCAGGTGTCGTAATACAGATCATATCTACACCCCGAACGGCTTTGTCAAGCTCTGAACAAATCATTATATTACTGCTACAGAACAACAACTTATCATCTCTATCATAAACTTCGATAGTATCACTCCAGTCGTTTGGACGCCTGCTATATATTTTGATATTATGACCTTGATGTGCAAACTCTGCAGCCATCAAAGTTCCCATATTTCCGCCTCCGACAATTGCTATATTCATATTCCCTCTAAATCCTTATTATAAACAAAAATGCCAACTTCAGTAATTCCAAGTGTTTAAATCGCTATTAAAGCGCATAAACTTCTTAATCAGTGAGTGCGTGAACACTCACTGATTAAGAAGCATTTTACGGTTTGCAGCGTATCTTATCGTTAAGCCTAGAAAAAGGAAGGTGAGCTAATCACCCTCCCATATAATTTGTGTATCGTCAGCTACCTGTTATACCAGTAGTTCATATCCACTCTGCCGTTAATTCCCGGAACAGAACCAGAACTTGTATATTGCCAGCACTGAAATTCTCCACCATAAGTTACGTGGCTGTAGTACTGCGCAACCCAGACTTTATATATACTCAATTTGCTCATATCTAGCTGATTATTCAGCCAACTTGTGCTTGCATATATCAATGCAGTATATCTACGTTCATAAACTCTAGCACAAAAAGCTTTTACTGCCTCAGTTCTAATCTCCTTAGATATAGAATTTGCTCTTGCATTTGGTGCAGAAACATATTCCGTATCTATTGCAATAGGAAGTGAAATTTTATACTTTTTCACCTGATTAATAATATAATCTGCCTCTTCTCTTCCTTCCTCCGCATTAATAGCCTGAGAGAAGAAGTAAACACCCACTTTTATACCTGCTGCAATTGCCCCTTTGATGTTTCTTTCAAACCATTCATCAGGAACTATGCGTCCTGTTCCATAACCTCTATACGAAGCTCTTATATAAGCAAATTTAATTCCTGCTCTTGCAACTTTTTCCCAGTCAATAAACCCCTGTGCATATGAAACATCTATTCCTAGCGATCTGCTGCCAACAGGGCCCATTAACTCTTTTACAGCTCCATCTTGTTCAGTTGAATAGGCTTCGCCATTATAATAAAACGAACCAACAACAACTGCACCTTTAGAGTCCATGTAGTAGTATATATTCCCAAAGCTGATGAAACGACTTCTATATAATTCTCCCTCAGAGTTGGAAAAGTACCTTTTGCCGTTCTTTTCTATCCACTGTGCTTTCTGGATGATCTCTCCTGTGTGTTCATCTGCATTATAAAGGCGTCCATCACTTGTTGCGAATATCCCAGTCTTTACAGAACCATCTGCTCCCATATAGAACTTAGGCTTCCCAAATGTTATAAACTGATTCTTATACAACTCTCCTGCAGAATTTGAGAAGTATCTCTTACCGACCTTCTCTATCCACTGCGCTTTCTGGACGATCTCTCCTGTGCGTTCATCTGCATTATACAGATGTCCATCAGGCGTCGAAAAGATGCCCGTCTTCACTGCACCGTCTGCTCCCATATAGAACTTAGGTACTCCAAATGTTATGAATCTGCTTCTATATGCAACTCCTTCACCATTTGTGAAGTATCTTCCATTTCCCCAAGTTCTCCAGCCAGCTTCTCTCTTTAGCGCTCCAGTGTTTGGGTCGAAGAAATATATAACATTATTAATTTCATAAATTCCCTTTACATAATTTCCATTGCTATCTACATAGTACCGATTCCCATTTTCATCAACCCATGAGTTGTATCTAGGTTCTCTTCGGGCACTAAGCGAAGGTGCTTGAACATCGGTATTGTTATTTGCCTTAGCTTCCATTTTGGAATTGGAAGTTTGAATCCCATTACCGTGATTGTCCTGTTCAATCTGAGCTTCAATGTTCTGCTCTGTTGTAATATCATTTACAGCATCTTGCTCATCAGAGTCGACTTCGTCGGCATTAACAAAAGCAACGCTGAATATAAATATTACACCTAAGAGCAATGAGATTCTAAATTTTCTTTTCATATCCCTTCTCCTCGTATAATATGTTTTACCGACACATTTTCTTATGAAAAAGTGTCATACAATAACTTGTTCAACTTTGGATATCCTGATGGTAAAATATCTTTAGCAGACATCTTACAAATGGTACGTCTATATCCTCCTTACAGCACTTTATGTGACTGTTTAGATAGCCTTACGCCTGTCCCTGATGTCATTATCTGCTTACACAGATGTTTCATCCTTTGGGGAGGGTTTTCCAGCAAGTATACCCTCGAAAGTGAATGCTAATTATGCGAGGTTTCAGTCAGCATCAAAGCTCAGGATAATACTTTGTTGATGTCTCCATCCCTACCCGGAAAGGAGGTGATTTCGGATGAAGAACATTAATGTTCTTACTACTCTGTTTGTCGGTATTGACGTTAGTGCGAGGACAAATGTCTGCCTTGCAATGGATTTCAATTCCAATGTGTTGCTGCGGCTTGATGTTACGAACAATCAAATCGGGGCAGATACGCTTAAGGCTAAACTCCTTGACCTTATTCACAGGAATGATTTCAAAACTACTATTGTCGCTTTAGAATCCACATCCTTCTATGGTCTGCATATATCGAACTTCCTGTCTGCCGATGAAGAATTAATTCCTCACAACGTGTATGTTCATCCTCTTAATCCCAAGATGATAAGCAACTACAGAAAATCCTTTATCGGTCTTGGTAAAACGGATCCCATAGACGCTTACATCATTGCAGACTTTGCAAGAGTCGGTCGTATTACCACAGAACCGTGGAAGGGTCCACAGTACCTTGCTTTGCGACGGCTCACTCGCCATCGTCTTCACCTAGTTGAATGCATTACCAGAGAGAAAGCCTATATGGTATCCAACGTCTTTCTCAAGTTCTCAGAACTTGCTGTTTTGAAAGAGGGCGACCATCCATTTTCAAGCAATCACACGGCTACCGCAGAGGCAATCCTTACGGAAATGCTTAGCTTGGAAGACTTGATTCGTCTCTCTTCCGAGGAATTGATCGAGTTTGTCTGCAGCCATAGCAAAAACCGTTATTCCCATCCTGAAGAGGTTTGCAAACTGCTCAAAAAAGCTGCTCGTGATTCCTATCGCCTAGACAAGACTTTACATGAGCCGCTTACCGTTTCGATTGCTTCCTCATTCAATTGCATCGAAACCTACGAGCGTGAAATCAAATCAATCAACAAAGCCATCGAGAAAACAATGAAAGGGCTTTGCCCGGATGCGTTTACTGTGCTGCAATCCATTCCCGGTATAGGTCAGGTCTTTGCTTCCGGCATTCTTTCTGAAATTGGCGATATACATGCCTTTCATTCAGCAGATGCTCTTGCCAATGATGCCGGTATCTACTGGAACCGACATCAGTCAGGTGATTATGAAGCCGACGATACATCCATGTCAAAGGCCGGCAACAAGTATCTTAGATACTATTTAATTGAAGCAACAAACAGCATCAGATGTCATGAGGATTCTTTTGCTGCTTACTATCGTAAGAAATTTGATGAATCGAAAACTCATCACCACAAACGAGCATTCGCACTCACGTCTCGTAAGACGATTCGGCTGATTTACAGTTTGCTGGACAAAAATCAGCTGTACTCTGCAAACAGAGTACAAATAACCCCATAATTTCCTTTCCAAATTTTGAAGTGTTTTCAAAGTTCTTTTTTGCGTGCAATTAAGTGCGTCTTTTCATAGCAATATGTTTCAAATGTCTTCTTGACTCTTTACCAGATTGCTAACAATTTGTTATTCCCCATCCTGTTAAGTGTATCACAATTTTATATTATTTTTTATATACAATATGTCCTAGCAGTTCTCCTCCTATTTCTGCTATCTGAGATATTGCAATATCAATTTCAGCCTCTTTAGTCTTTCCCAGCTCAATTAATAGAATTACTCCTTCGGATCGTTTGATACTACCGTATTCACTAGAATCCACTATACGTAGGCGCTCTGAATTAATGTTAATCCCTTCAGCAAAATTGTTGCCTGACAACACCGCAACTGCCCCTTTCAAGTCTCTTTCCTTGGTCACTTTCTCTATAAGTTTATAATTTACATTATCAACACTTTTTACAGAATCGCCAAATGTTATTCCCGAATATATGCGTAGAACGTCTTTTACCGACCATATTCTTTTATCAAATAATACAAGTATGACAAACAACAATCCAACTACAACAATTGACATCGCAAATATCAACGCAACTCGCATAACTGAAACCCCAGTTGTAACACTGGATCTTTCAATTTTACTGTCACTATTCCTCAAAACCTTTATTGTTGTTCCTTTTAAAATTTCCTGAGGTTGGTGATTTAAACTATATACATATGCGTATAGGATCTCTTTTGAGCGATTAGGATCAAGCCCTGATATTTGAATAGTTGCAGTTTTACTTGTAGCATAATCATAGAAAATTACAGGATTATCTGCACCTGATGTTACTGGTTCCAAACCTTGTTCTTTTAACCTACTATTTACCATCGCGACAACTTCGTCACTCTTTATATTAGACAGACTATCGGCCATTATCCCTGCTTCCTGTACATGATCATTCTTAATACTCGCATTTGCACCGCTACTATCAAGATAAATCGTTAAATTCGTTTTCACTGCATCAATATTTGAATGACTGCTTATCTTACATTCATATAAGACGAATAATACTGCCACCATTATCCCTATGCAGAGTAACCACCAAAATCTTTTTGCTACACCTTTTGCCTTTGACAAGCTAATCAAGTTCTGACTGTTATTTAGTTGTCTTTTCATCATATTCCCCTCTCAAATACGCAGGTTGATATGCCGCTGCTAACAATAACATGTATGGTAAAAATATTTGATATGTTAAAAGTGTATTTTCTGTAAATCCATTTATTAATATAAAGGAGCAAAAATATATCAGCAAGTAAAGCTTCCCCACATCAGTTTCAAAGCCTGATTCATTTGCTGATAATTCATATGCCCTACTGACTGAAATTACATAAATAAACATGAATATAAATATGAATATAATCGCACCAATTATTCCATATTCGCAAAGAAATTGGATATAAATATTGTGGGTCGAATGTCCAATATAGTAAGCAATAGAATCCGTACCTGATCCAAACCATGGATGTACTTTAAATATTTGCTTTGCATTATATAGAATTCTTTCTCGTGACACCACCGATGTCTCGAATGCTTTATTGAAGAAATTATCACTCATTTTAATCAGAATGAAAATAGCACCAACGCCAATGCTCACAAGTATCCCGAACATTAATTTCAAATGCTTTTTTTTAGAAAGTGCTGATACAAACATAATCAATGCAATGCTGAACGAAACTGCAAGCAATGCGCCCTTTTTGCCAGTTAAAACAAGTGCCACGTATGAAAGCCCTAATATGATTATATTAACAGCTTTGACGCTAGATTTGGTTTTATTAAGATATAATTCCGAAGCACAAATCCCTCCAAGCATTACGAAATAGAAAGCGTTTATCATCGTCTGCCCAGAGATACCTGCATAATTTCCATTTTGCTCTATCCATTCTCTCGTCAAACTCTGAGACTCTGAATCTAAAAACACTCCTGTAACCTTTAAGGCGGTCTTTGGTGCTCCTAGCTGAAAGAAAGTAAACAGCATATGAAAACATAGGAGCTTTTTCATAGCTCCTATGAATAGATCATACCATCCAATCTCTGTTGTAAGGACAATTCCACATAGTGTAAATGTTGCAAATACAACTGTAACCTTTATCCCCGACAGAGTTGAGTATGTGTGTAAGGAAGAAAATGCCATCCAGCACACACAAATTACCCAGGCAATAATCGGTGAATCATTAGTAACTAGCAACCTATTTCGTTTTATGTATAATAAGCATGCAATAAGCATGAGCATAGCAACGCAAATAAGATTATCTGCATGCAGGATTTGCCTAAATGCGATGAATATGGTACACAGTATTACCAATATCGAAACTATCAGTTTGTCAGCGCTTCTGTGAACAATCATTTATCTTCAATTTCCTATTCTTCCTCAGATTTCTTACTTTTAGACTTATTTTTCTTGTCCTCTGGATGCATAACATTCTTTATCCTATCAACGGCCTGCCTTACACTTTCCTTATCTACCGTCATTACATATAGCTTCTGTGCGCCCTGACTATATGTGGACTGCATAGAATCATGTCCGGTAATTGTACTGTGCTCTATTGTCCACTTTGGTTTATCATCCAACTGCATTCTTACGAGTGATTTAACTTCTGCAGGAGTAAAGTCCATATCAATATAGTCGTCAATTGAGTTTAATACTTTATTGTATTTTGTAAGTAATGTCGTTGATCCAGTCAACTTGTTGATGATTGCGCTTAAAACCTTCTGCTGATCTCTTGTTCTCTGTACATCTCCATCCTTAAAGGCTTGTCTTTCTCTTGCAAAAGCCAACGCTTCATGGCCATTTAAGTGGTTCTTACCCCTATAAAAATGATAGCGCCCAATATACGACCTGAATTCATAGTCAGAGTCTACATATATTCCGCCGATACTCTCTACCAATTGATACAGTGTCGAATAATTGACCTTAACATAATAATTAATTTTAATACCTGTTAAATCTTCTACTGAAGAAATTGTGGTCTTTATTCCATATAGTCCCGAATGTGTTAACTTATCCGTCGCCTCTCCTTTATTTTTCAACTTAATTTGGTAGTCTCGTGGAATTGAGGTCATTAGAATTTTATGAGTTTTAGGGTTCACTGTAACAATCATGTTAACGTCACTTCGGCCTTTCCCCGAAATCTTACCACCTGTATCCATACCAGACACATACACGTTGAACGGTTTTGTCGTTACATCTGTTGCATTCTTGCTTTTATTCTTGGAGACTTTGTCTAAGAATGTGTCAGTTTTTATTGCATATGCTGATCCGATTATATATACAGTAATCAGGAGAAAACTCAAAATAAAAGCAACTACTTTGACTGATGATTTGACCGAATGTATGTAAAGCAAAACAAATAGCATAAGGCTGATGATACCAAGCACAGTAACCCCTCCAACCATGTACTTAGTTGGAACAAAATTTGTAAGTAGAATGATAGTTTCAAAGCAAGCCAAAGCAATTAGATATAATACCGCCCATAGCTTCGTAAACTTCTTGAACTTTTTATGTGCTTTTACGGGTTTCCCTTGAATAGACATGTCTGCTCCTTTTACTCTTTTTCTATAATCTTATAGTATAACTTTTCAAGTGTTTGTGCCACATGAGCACCAGAGAATTTTGTTGTAATTTCTTCTGAAATTTTTCTCCGGTCATATGACCCTATATCTCTATCTAGCATTTTTAATCCCGTAGCGAACAAATCAGAATCATTGCATTGAACCATTATTCCATTCCGTTCATTAACAAAGTCCTCTGGCCCTCCACACTTTGTAGCTACAACAGGTAAACCTTTAGCAAGCGCCTCAATATAGGCAACTCCAAAGGTTTCCGAATCAGAAGCTAATGCAAAAAAACTGCATTCATCCATTATCTTCGCTATAGCGTTTCTAGAGAGGACGCCTTTAAATATTACACGGTCGCTAATCCCAAGCATTTCAGCTTGTCTCATAAGTGACTCTTTTTCTTCTCCTTCACCTATTATTATGAGTTTCCGCTTATCCTTAAATGCCTTAGCAAACGATTCTATCAATACTCGAAAATTTTTTTCTCTCCTTAAATTCCCCACCGAAACAACATTGTTGGTCCGGTCAGCACATTCGATGTATCTAAAGTTCTCCAAATCCACAATATTCGGAATAACTTCTGACTTTATGTGGAAATTCTTATATATAGACGTTGCCAGAGTTTTACTAACAGATATAACTTGGTTTAAATTTTTATATGTATTGTCTCCAAGATATTTAAACCTGTCCGATAAACACTTTGTGTTCATATCAGAGCGATGTTCTGTCAAAATCTTTGGAATGCTCTCATTTTCTGTTGCTTTCACTAGGTAAAACCCATTTTCAATAAAATGTGCATGGATGATGTCTATTCGATAATCATTCATTACTTGCCTTAGAAGTCGTCTTAAGTTCTTTATAGCAATTTTATCAATCATCGAATCGGGAAATTGGCCTAAAGGCAGATTAACCTCTATAACGTCAATTCCACTTCTCGTATACTTGCGAATCCCCCATCTCCGCCATCGCCTTATGGATCTTAAATCAAATGCAATATACACAACTTCATTGTTAGTTTTTTGTGCTAATGCTAAAGCTTGATCAAATTCAAAGATTCCTTGCATCTTGTATTTGTCTGAAGGTATACTTCTTGCAATAATTAATGTTTTCATTGTTTTACCCTTGCTGAAATTTTCTTTGCTGGCACTCCGGCATATATTGTATAAGGCTCAGTGTTTTTCGTAACAATTGCTCCTGCTCCAATTACGCAACCATCAGCGATCTTAACCCCTGACATTATCTGTGCTCCATACCCAATCCATACATCGTTACCAATAGAGATGTCTGCCTCTGAATGCCCCTGCTTATTTATATTTCTCTCTGCATTTCTGAAATTATGAGCATCAGTTCTCATATGCACATAGTAAGAAATCAAACAATTTTCTCCAATCGAAATCTTAGCATTCGGAGATGCTAAAATATCACCTCCGTTTATATATGTGCCCCTTCCGATAGTCACATTTTTAGGAAATGCAATATTTACATCAGGTCCAAGCGAAACATTATCCGATTCTGTCAACCCTAATCTTCTCAAATTAGCATAAATAGAGTATTTTCTCCTTAACCCATCTACCTTGCTCAAAATCTTTCCAAAACATCTTAAAACAATATTCATCAGTTCACCTTTTTTAGTTTATTAATGGCTCTATACATTACTGGTACCAACAATCCCGATGATACAATCATAACAGTTAATGTAGCTAAAGCTGCGCCTGTAGCTCCCCATTTGCTGATAAATATTATATCAAAGAATATGTTGGCTACTCCTGAAAACACACTCACATACATTGATACCTTTACTTTTCGCAATGTTGCCAAGACGTTTCCTGCGGTAATTCTAAATGTTGCAGATATAAAGTAGTTTATTGACAGTATTCTCAACAATAACGCAGCATCTATAAATTTAACACCCCAAATTAATCTAATAATATTTGGTGCAAAACCTACTAGAATTGCAACTATGCATACATTCGAAATAAACGATGCTTGTAATAGTTTATTTGTATGTTTTTTAATCATCTCATAGTTATCGTTATTCTCCGCAAAGTATGGATAAACGAATAAATTTATGCCTTGAGGAATAAATAGTAACGCTGTTGGAATGGTCATTGCAACCTTATAGCCTGCAATTACGCTCGCATCTTTAACAAAGACCCCCAAAATAAATACATCTAGCAGATATAGTAGGTTTGCTACAGCAGTATTCACACATGAAATCGCTGAATATGACACAATTCGTTTTTTCTGAACCGCACTCAACTTATATTTGCTTATACCGATTTCTGAAGAATATCTAGTTAAAGCCAATCCAACTGCCGCAGATACCAAATTAGCTATATATAACGAAAACACCAATCCTTTTATTTCAAAAAAGAAGGATCCTAATACGGCCGCAATTGCATACACAAACGAGTTTACATTTACAACTCTAGCATATAACTTGTTTTCTTTCTGACACCTTAAAACTGTACTAAAAAAGGTAAACAGATAATTTGTGAGTGGTAACAGCGCAAGCATAATAATATATGGTCTTGATGCTTTTATGCTAATCGGAACGAATATGGCATAAAGAACAATTATAACGCTTAATATCAGATTGAAACCCACTCCAAATCTTAGGCCATATTTAAAATATGCATTCTTTTCGTCTTGTGGCCTGTTCTCACTACCAAACTGCATGACTCCGTTGATCATACCTAAACCACTTGTCAACAAAAAGAAATTGGTTATATTGTCAGCGTACCCGAATACTCCATATGCATCTCTTGACAGTATTCTAACTATGCAAACGTTTGCAAAAAAAGCGATAATCTTATTTAGTATTCCTGTTCCGAGGATATGTACAAGCCCTTTATCCAACCCCCATTTAATTTTCTCTTTCGCTTTTGAAACCATATACTTATTACTCGCTCAATAGCTCTTTATAAAAAGCCACTAATTTTTGTCCTTCTACATGCCAATTATATTTTTCTTTTGTCAATTTGCACCCACGCTCACCAGCCAACTGTCCTTCCTTTGGATGGTTAAGGAAATATTTAATCGCATCTCTAATCCCCAAAATATCATCAGGATCAACCAACAATCCCGAGTTTGCTTCCTGTATAATTTCTCTCCATCCAGGGAAATCCGAAGCGACAATAGGTAACCCTGCTGCCATGTATTCGAAAATCTTTATAGGCAGAGAATTTATATAATTAGCTGTTGGCATTAGTATGCATACTCCTACCCTACTCGATGCATACAAATCATTGACACCTTGTCTATCAAGCATTCCAAGGTACTCTACATTCTTCGGATTTGCAGACTTTATGGCTTCATCTTCACACCTCCCTGCCAGCTTTAGAGTGCAACCATCTAATTCTTTTACGGCGGATGTCATAATCCTCTCGCCCCTAATTCGCGAAATTCCACCCGCATAGCATGCAACTTTGTCTCTATTTATAAATTCAGTGTCGCTTTTTTTAATTTCATCAAGCTTAGGGTAATTCTTAATCGTCTCTGTTTTAGGTACTCTGTTCTTGAATTTATTTTCGATATGCTCAGTTGCCGCTATAACTGCTGACAGATTTTTCACATACTTGTTTTCAAAGCGTTTATATGTATTCGATACGAAGCGTCTTGAAAATCTAGGAAGCCAAGGCTTGTCTAGTATCTGCGATGGTACATCTTCGTGGCTATCGAAGATAACCGCCTTCCCCATCCTAGCCAATTTTGCTGCATACTTGAGCATCTCTGGATCATGGAAATGATAAAGGTCAGCGTTAGCCTCTACAGCTTTCTCAAATACAACCTTACAAAACACAGTCGCTCTCTGGTATCTGCTTTTAGGTCTTTCCCCACAGCCTATAATATTTACGCCATTTTTTTTAATATTTTCACCAGGTGCAACCAGACTCACTTGGTATCCTGCCTCTGATAGTGCAAGACACTCTTTGTAGAATATTCTGTCATCAAGTGCATCGTGCACACTTGTAACATGGCAAACCTTCTGCATTATTCTCTCCTAATTTTTATATCTCAGCAACTTCTTTATTCTCGGTTTAAGGATGCTCATCATCTCACCGATTAACCCCTTTTTCTCCACCTGATAATACAGAACTCTATCTGCTCCGAATCTTCTAAAGAAATTCTCTATACCCTCTATCATTGAACCTTCAAAATCAAAAGCTCTTGAATGTTTAGATGCAAACTCTATTCCCGCATCCAACACTAATGTCTGAGCTCCACTTGATCTAAATTTAGGGTCTGCTCCAGCAATCAAATAGTAGCAAGTATTTTCATCGTATATAAATAAGGAAGAAGCATGCACATTGTTATTATTATCGACTGCTGTAATAATTTTCGCCGCATCATGTTCATTACAAGTATCGAAAATTTTCTTTATAAATTCTTTTTTATGAGGGCAACTTCTTCCCTGGTTCTCAAATGTTTTTTTTAACATATCATACAGATTGTCAATACTGCTATCTTCAATTATCTCAACTTTATTGCTTGCACTCTTGATGTTCTTACGAACAGTCTTATCATATTTAGCTCTAACTGCTTCTATATCTGTAACATCTGTGAATCGATAAGTTATCCTTGGGCTAATTTTAAATCCAAGCCACTTAAATGGAAGGAAGTAGTCGTTGATAGGATCTAGCATAAGATCAATTCCAGATTTTTTTGGAAGTGAGCGAACGAGTTCCTCTATATACTTCTGCTGTTTACTAAGTTTAGTGTTAGGTGCAAACCATATTCCTAAAGTCTGGGTTTCACCTGGCATTTTTATCTTGTTGCCATCGTATGGGACTGCCCACCTAGCTACAACGGCATCTTTTTCTTCAACTTTTACTTCTGTCCAATTGCCATTAGTAACTGCATCAATATACCACGGCTGCTCAAAAATCGAATTAGCATATTCTGTTGTAACATCACTATTCGTAGTCGTCATTAGAGTCAATGCCCTCCAACTCTTGTACTGCATCAAGGTATGAAATGAAAGTATATCCACGTTTCTTTAAATACTCAACAAGCCACATATACCAATCTCGTTCATATGCATACCCATCGCAAAATTGATAATCATGAAACAATATCGAAAAATATGGCAACCCCTTTTCTTCAGCCTCCTGCAGCAACATTAGTGATGCTTCCTTCTTGCCTTCCGGTTTTTTCGGTAGGTATCCGTCCATTAGGCTAAGCGGAAACTCCCACATGCGACCAACCTTATAAGGCTCTTTTAGGCAGGTTCCTTCTCTTTTCACAAATTCAGTTGCATCATAGAGATATCCACATCGACTCAGCTTTTCAAAAGTTTCGTCATCATAGCGCACGTAATGCATGCGGATTCCCAATGGACTTACTCCTGCAATCTCTTTGAATCGATTAAATTCTATGAGCATACTTTCTTCATCATCGAAAGACGCTCCGTGTACACCAACATCAAAACCATGACTTTGAAGTTTTTTAATATATGGAATTGCCTTAATATATTTATAAGACATCCCTAGTATGTTATCCATTCCAAAATAGAATGACGAAGGTATACCATTACCTTCATCATACTTCATCAGTTGCTCAATATAATTTCTCTCTCTTGAAAAAACACCAAGCAAGCGTCTCCACCATTGAGAAAATGTTATATTACGCTTCAAAAACGATAAAGTCTCTCTTACCCACAGTTTCGGGTAGATTAAGTCTTTGTAATGGTCGCTCCCATATAAATGATCTACATCGTGTGAAACGATTATTTTCATTATTCTTACTTTCCTAAAAACTCCTTAATCACCGATACAACCTCATCCACATCCTCATCTGAAATGTATGGGTGGATCGGTAGGGACAGAACCGTATCGCAAAGCTTATTCGTCACCGAGTAATCTATCTCGTAATTTTTCTCACCGTCAAATGCCTCCTGCTTGTGCATCTGCTTTGGATAGTAAATCATCGAAGGAATTGATCTATCCCTGAGGAATCCCTGAAGCGCATCTCTCTGTTCTCTGCTATCAAGCTTTATCGTGTACTGCGCCCAGCTGCTCAGGAATCCTTCAGGAATTACCGGTGTAGTTACCATGCCCTTCAGAAGCTCTGTGTACTTCGCAGCTGCTGCGTTAACATCTTTTATTTCATACTCTGCAAATGCTGCCAGCTTAGGAAGAAGGATGCCCGCCTGAATAGCATCGAGTCTGGAATTCATTCCGATGCGCACATTGTCGTACTTCATCTTGCCCTTTCCGTGCACACAGTATGACCTGATGAGTTCTGCTGCTTCATCATCGTCTGTAAAGATTGCACCCCCGTCTCCGTAGCAACCGAGCGGCTTTGCCGGGAAGAACGAAGTCGTTGAGATATCTCCAAAGCTGCACGCTCTCTTGCCGTCGATCTCGCCTCCGAAGCCTTGAGCTCCATCCTCGAGGATCTTGAGACCGTACTTGTCGGCAATCTTTCTTAGCTTAACGAAGTTAGCCGGTAGTCCAAAGAGATCAACAGGAATAACTACCCTCGGCTTAAGTTCGCCGTCCGCTATAACTTCATTTATCGCTTTCTCCAGCGAAACAGAGTTCATGTTGAAAGTATCTTCATCTACGTCGACAAAAACCGGTGTAGCTCCTAGAATTGCCACAATCTCGCCGGATGAGAAGAATGTGAAGTCAGGAACGAATACAGCATCTCCTTTTCCTATTCCCCAAGCCATAAGTGCGAGTTCAAGTGCATCTGTTCCGTTTGCACATGTAACGCAGTGCTTTGTACCAACGTATGCCGCCAGCTTTTCCTCAAGCTCTGAAACCTTGCGGCCTCCGATAAATCTGCTGCTGGCAATGACTTCATCAATATGGCGATCTATATCATTTTTGAGCACAGCATACTGTTTTTTTAAATCTCTAAATTCCATTATCTTCCTCCGCTTCTACTTGAATTCGCCTCGCATATCAGTGCTTGCAAAATCTGTCAATGGAAACTTAACCGGAACGCCTTCCTTCTGGCTCTTGTAAATAGCAAGAACCATCTCCAGCGCATTTCTCCCGGCAACTCCGTCTACGTAAGGAGCTCTGTCATCATTGATTGCTTCGATTACGTCTGCGAACAGGCTTGTGTGCCCATTGCCATATACATTGCTTGTCTCTTCCTCGAGACCCTTGTTCTTCTCGTCTTCAGCTGTCTCGTCTTTGAAATCCCACACGTCAATGGTGTTGGTGGACTTTCCCCCAACCTTTACTGTTCCGTTTTCTCCAAATATATACAGTGTCTCTTCGAGATTCTGAGGATATACGTTGGTCGTTCCCTCAATTGTTCCGATAGCACCGTTCTTGAACTTAACCACAGCTACTCCGACATCCTCAGCTTCTAAATAATCATGGAACTGCTGTCTGGTTGCTCCATAAACTTCCACTACCTCGTCCCCCATCATCCATCTGAGAAGATCAATTCCGTGGATGCACTGATTCATGAGGCAGCCGCCATCTTCCTCCCAAGTTCCTCTCCATGGAGCCTGGTCGTAATATCCCTTATTCCTGTTCCAGCGGACATTGATGGATGCGTGTGATAACTTGCCGAAACGCTCTCCTTCGATAACCTTTCTTACTTCCTGAATAGCTACGTTAAATCTGTTCTGATGACAAGCCGAGACCTTTACGTTCTTCTCCGCGGCTCTCTTTATAATCTCTTCAGCATCAGCAATATTCATAGCCATCGGCTTCTCGATAATCACGTTAATACCTGCATCGATTACATCTAGCGCAATTGATGCATGTTTTCCGCTTTCAGTCGCGATACTGACAAGCTCAAGCTCATTCTCTTCAATCATCTTTTTGTAGTCAGTATATCTCTTGATTGATTTGTCATCAACCAAGCCGTGCTTTTTGAGAATCGCTTCCATCTTCTCTGGCACGATATCGCATACCGCAACTATCTCCATATTATTATTTACTGCAGCAGTCACGTGATTTGTTGCGATTCTACCACATCCAATCAATGCATATTTCATTTACATATCCTCCGGAAATCTCATTACTTTGTTAATTGTATTTTGCCGGGCTTATAGGAGAGAAATATTGTCTCTTTCCTTCACGTCCTTGAATGCATTGCGAGTATCGAATATTGCTACTGCATTCTTTCTAATCATCTCATAGTCAAATGCATCGTGTGCAGTCGCAACGAGTATGAGGTCATATCCCTTAATTATATCTGCGTTTATCCCGCTGATACCATTGTGCCATTTACCATGTCTCTTATATTTTGAAATCCATGGATCATAGAAATCAGTCTCCGCGCCTCTGTCCTTAAGGATATCGATTACGTTAAGCGCAGGGCTCTCTCTATAGTCATCGATGTTGTTCTTGTAAGCAACCCCGAGCACTAGGACTCTGGCACCGTTGAGAGCCTTCTTGTGGCTGTTAAGAACCGATGCCGCTCTATCTACTGTGTACTCCGGCATCCTGTCGTTAATAATCATTGAGCTCTCAATCATAGATGTGTGGAACCCGAATTCTCTTGCCTTCCATGTCAGATAATACGGATCCAGCGGGATGCAGTGTCCGCCGAGACCGGGACCCGGATAGAATGCCTGGAAGCCGTATGGCTTAGTTTTTGCTGCCTCGATTACCTCCCACAGTGAAATCCCCATCTTGTCGCAGAGCATTGCGAGCTCGTTCACAAGGCCAATGTTGATATTTCTATAAGTGTTCTCCAGTATTTTCTCCATCTCTGCGATAGCAGGTGAGGAAACCTCGTATATTTCTCCCTCGAGAACCTCTCTATACATCGCGGAAATTACTTCTGTCGCATCCTTACCAACTGCACCAACTACCTTTGGAGTGTTCTTTGTCTTGTAAATCAGGTTCCCCGGGTCAACGCGTTCCGGCGAAAACCCGAGATAGAAGTCTTCTCCGCACTTTAGTCCGGAGCCCTCTTCTAGGATTGGAAGCAAAAGCTCCTCTGTAGTTCCCGGATAAGTTGTGGACTCAAGCACAACCATCGTGTCACAAGACAGGTGCTTTGAAATAGCCTCTGCCGATGACTTTACATAGCTGATGTCAGGTTCCTGATGCTTGTCAAGAGGAGTTGGCACGCATATTGCGATGAAATCGACATCCTTTACGAATGAAAAGTCTGATGTAGCCTTCATCTTGCCGCTCTCTACCAGCTCCTTGAGATCTTCGTTGACTACATCCCCAATGTAGTTGTGTCCCTCATTAACCATCTTAACTTTTTCTTCCTGCACATCGAAGCCGATGGTCTTGAAACCCGCCTTGGCCTTTTCGACAGCAAGCGGAAGCCCTACGTATCCCAGGCCTACAACTCCCACAGTAATGTCGCGCTTTGCGATTTTCTCGAGTAGACGTTCCTTCATGCTCATATTAATCCCCTTTTCTGACCGAGTTATCTGTTGAACCATTCGATTATATTGCCGTATTCATCAAGCTTAGCCGCTGGAACTGCCGGAACTCCCACTACAAGCGTGTACTCCGGCACATCTTTTGTCACTACAGCACCGGCTGCTACCATAGCGCATTTACCTACAGTATGACCGCACACGATTGTGGCATTTGCGCCGATGGATGCTCCTTCTTTGACAAGCGTCTTGTCATAGTTCTCGGATCCCTTTGGGTAACGCGCTCTTGGAGTTAAGTCGTTTGTAAATACGCACGAAGGGCCACAGAAGACCCCATCTTCAAGAGTAACACCCTCGTATACAGATACATTGTTCTGAATCTTGACGCGATCACCAATATGTACATTATTTGCAACATTTACATTCTGTCCCAAAGAACAATTCTCTCCGATTTTTGCACCGCTCTGAACATGGCAAAAGTGCCATATTTTAGTGCCTTTGCCTATCTCGACATTATCATCAACATAGCTGCTTTCGTGTACAAAATATTCGCTCATTTTAAGCCTCCTCCATGATTACTTTTACAAGTTTTTCTGCGGCATCTCCCGCGCCATAGTAATTTGCTTTTTCCTTAGAAATAACGGTATTATTAACTTTATCAAGTATATCCGCTTCATCGATATGTGCTAGCACATTGTGATTACCGTTAAGAGTTTCCACCCACTCGGTCTGTTCACGCAATGTTACGCACGGCGTGTTAAGAATGTACGCCTCTTTCTGAAGGCCGCCGGAATCAGTTACTACCTTAACTGAATTCTTTGTAAAATACAACATCTCAAGATATCCTATTGGTTCTACGCAAATTGTATTTTGCAAATGCTGCTCTTCGTTAATCTGCTCAATCATCTTACACGTCCTGGGATGAGCTGGAAGAATAACAGGAGCATCAAAACTCTCGAAGGCCTTGAGAACCGTCCTAACCTTTTCAACAGAGTCTGTGTTCTCAGCTCTATGAACAGTTGAAAGATACCAACGGTCTACTTTCTCTCTCTTACCAAATATATAAGGGAGCTCTTCAAAGTACTGCTCTCTAGCCTTCTTGTCTATTTCTCGTGAGTAATACAGAACCGCATCACACATAACGTCACCGATTCTGTATATACCTTTTGTGATTCCCTCATTGGACAAATTCTCAATAGATGCATCTGTAGAACAAAACAGTAAATTTGAGATGTGATCCGTCAAAATTCTGTTCTGTTCCTCCGGCATAACCATATTGAATGATCTAAGGCCGGCCTCTACATGGATTACGGGTATATGTATCTTGGATGCTGCAAGCGCTCCCGCAAGTGTGGAATTCGTATCACCATATACCATAAGGTAATCCGGGGCTTCCTTAATCAGGATGTCTTCTATTCCGACCAGCATCTCTGCCGTTTGCCTCGCATGCGATCCCGAGCCCACCCCTAAATTGTATTTAGGCTTTGGGATATGAAGTTCTTCAAAGAATAGTTCCGACATATTAGCATCATAATGCTGACCAGTATGAACAATCACTTCGTCGCAGTGTTGTTCCAGCTTGCGCGAAACAGCAGCTGCTTTAATAAATTGTGGTCTTGCTCCAATTACGGTCACTATCTTCATCACATGCACCTCTTTTGCTCAAATGCCTTTTCAAATTCACTTGCAATATTTTCATATGTATACTTACTTAGTACTGCTTCACGTCCGAGCATTCCCATCTTGTTCCGCTCATCTTCACTCATTGCCTGAATCTTTCTGATTGCAGCTTTTATTGCATCATTATCGCACGATTTTGTTATGATCCCGCATCCTGACTCACTCACTGGCGTTGATGGAGTTGTTATCGCCATTACGATTGGCTTTGCAGCCATCATGGAATCGAACATCTTGTTCATACAGATTCCGAATCTGTATAGAGGGGACTCAATTGTGCCTATGAATATCGCATCAAACTTGTCAATTATCGCCGGGATTATTCTCTTTTCTACAGGCGGCAAAAATGTTACGTTGTCTATCGCATTTTTCTTCGCATAACTTATTAGCTCATCCTTAAGCTTGCCCTTGCCAACCATTACTAGATGAATATTTTCATCGTTTAGTTGTTTTGTCACATCTAGCAAATTGTGGAGCCCGTATGAAAGCTCGTGGCTTCCAAAATATCCGATAATGAATTTTCCTTCTGCCTTTAGCTTATCAAAAGCTTCTCGGTGCTCGCTCGGAACCTCTCTCGTAGTGTCCCACTCATTTATTACAACACCATTGGGTATATACCTGAAGTGATCAGGCTTCATCCCGTGTTCGGTCATATAATCCTTTGCATGAGGGAGAAGTGATACCACAACGTCTGATTTCTTGTATGCGTGATCCTCTGCAAACTGCATAGCGATTACAAATGGATTCTTTCTGCTCATTCCGCCTGCTTCGTAAAGTGTCAGCGGCCACATATCGTGAACCTCGTGTATGTACTTCGCACCGGCCAGCTTTGCAATTCGGTATGCCGGATACGAATCAAGCGGATAGGTAGATGATGAAATGACTACGTCCGGCTTGTAACGCTCAACTATTTTCTTCTTGTTCGCAGTAAGCGCCCTGCAGAAGTGATACATGCTTAAAGCTCTGGCTATACCGTTGCTATCATACTCGTCAGTCTTAATCCATACATACTTTACACCATCGATTTCTTGCTCTGTAAAGTTCTCACTTATAGCCGGGTTTGTCTTTCTAAGATGAGAAAAACTGCCTGCGATGATAGTCACATTATGTCCTTTTTTTGCCAGTTCTCTGGATATGTAATACGGCCTGAATTCCATTCCCATTTCAGGAGCCCCTGCATAGTGATTAATCAGCAGAATGTTCAAGTTATCCTCCAATGTGCTCACGAGCATATGTGAACAAAAGTTTTAATTTTTGATTTTATCTCTACTCACTACTTCAGAACCGCCCCAACCGTTCTGAACATGGTTTTGAGTTCACCCCAAAAGCTGAAGTTTCGGAGAGCGTCAAGATTATACCTCATCTTATCCGGCAAAACCTTCTCTACATATACCTTGTCAGGATCTTCGGCATTACCGATAAGCTCATTCTCGTCCTTGTACATTATGCTTGCTTCAGAAGTCACGCCAGCAGGCAACAGGAGCGTTGCGAGCATCTCTTCTGAATAACAATTAACATACCTTGGCACTTCTGGTCTTGTTCCTACAAAAGACATATCTCCAGTTATTATATTCAACAGTTGAGGCAGCTCATCTAAACGATACTTTCTAAGCTTATTACCTATTCTCGTTACTCGGGGATCATTCTCCTTTGTAACCTGAGTTCCCAATTCCTCGGCATTTACTACCATTGTTCTGAATTTGAATATCCTGAACGCACGTCCATACGTTGTAATTCTCACCTGTCTAAAAAAAGCTGGCCCCGGATCATCAAGCTTGATAATGATTATTAAAACCAGAAGTATTGGTGATAAGATAATAGTCATTAGCAGTGAAATGGCAAAATCAAATATTCTTTTCGCTATCAACGAACCCTTCCTGGAATTGAGAATGTCGTAATAAACCTTTACTTCATCACTTTTCATATGTTCTGGCATATCACTCCACTTGCACAAAACCATTTACTTAATAAGTCCTCTCTTCTTAAGGATATCTGCAAAATTTTCAATAACATACGCATTCTGTTCGTCAGTCATTGTCGAGAACACTGGCAATGAAATCAGATTCTCATACTGATGATATGCATTTGGGTAATCCTTAATATCAAAACCTAAATTCTTGTAAGCCGTCATCATGGGTAGCGGTTTATAGTGCACGTTACATGCAATCCCACGCTCGGCCATATCCTGGATAACCGCATTTCTATCTTCTACCGAAGCGCCCGGAATTCTAACAAGATACAGGTGTCCCGTTGACGTCATCTCATCCGTATAATGATGCATAACCTTGAGTCCAAGCTTTTCAAGAGCATTTCTGTAGTTCTCGTTGAGTTCCCTACGCCTCTTGAGCAAGCCATCATATCTGTCTAGCTGGGCAATTCCAATAGCCGCATTGATATTTGTCATATTGCACTTGTATGCAGGATACATTACATCGTACTCCCATGCACCGGCTCTATTCTTAGATAGAGCATCCTTTGATTGTCCATGAAGCGAATACAACTGCAGCTCGTGGTACAGCTCTTCGTTGTTGATGCCCTCTATGCTTCTCCATGTTAGAGCTCCTCCTTCTGCAGTTGTCAGGTTCTTAACTGCATGGAACGAAAACGAGGTAAAATCGGCAATTGCACCAGCCTTAACTCCCTTTTTTACAGAACCGAAAGCATGTGCCCCATCGGAAACTACAGCTACTCTGCCGAGCGCGGCCTGTAGTTTATTAGTAGGCTTAAATAGACTCTTCTTAGACTCTACTATATCAAATAGGCTTTCATAGTCACATACAATTCCGCCTAGGTCGACAGGGATGATAGCCTTTGTATTTTCATTTATCGCCTCGGCAACCTTGTCATAGTCCATCTCGAACTGCTCCGGCGCTGAATCGATAATTACAAGCTCCGCACCCTTGTGTACAACCGGGCTCGCCGAAGCTGTGTATGTATAGGCCGGAACTATAACCTCATCACCCTCTCCTATTCCGAGCAGGTGAAGCGCTGCTTCTAGTGATGCTGTAGCCGATGAAAATGCAACGGCCTTGTCAACTCCGATAAACTCCGCTATTCTGCGCTCAAAGTCTTTAACCTCAGGACCAGTTGTAATCCACCCTGACCTGAGTACGTCAACAACCCTGTTTATTTCTAACTCTGAAATATCTGGTGGTGAAAATGGTACCTTCATTTATTCCTCCTACCCACTCTAAGCAACCTCAATATTATACACTCTACTTTTTCGGTGTGTATGTTGGGACTATGTTTTTGATATATCTCTTGATATCATCTGGCTCATTTTCTACGTAATCTTTGAGCTCTTCAAGTCGCTCAATGAAATGCTCCTCATCAATAGCGATTGGGTGACCGATATGAATCATCTTGTTAGCGGTATCCTGCAGTCCCTCTTCATCCATTAGAAGTTCTTCAAATAATTTCTCTCCTGGTCTAAGTCCAACATATTTGATTTCGATATCAATCCCCGGTTTGAGACCGGACAATAGGATTAGGTTCCTTGCCAAATCATCGATTTTAACAGGCTTGCCCATATCTAGTACGAAAATCTCTCCACCATTTGCAAATGCACCTGCCTGCAACACGAGCGAAACAGCTTCAGGAATTGTCATAAAATATCTGATGATATCAGGGTGGGTGACTGTAACGGGCCCTCCCTCTGATATCTGCTGCTTGAACAGCGGTATAACACTTCCATGGCTTCCAAGCACGTTACCAAATCTAACTGCAACAAAATCAGTATCCGACATCTTGTTATAAGTCTGAACTATCATTTCGCACAGGCGTTTGGAAGCTCCCATAATATTTGTAGGATTCACGGCCTTATCTGTAGAAATAAGCACAAACTTATTAACCTTCCATTTATCACTTGCAAGCACCATCTTCCATGTTCCTAGAACATTGTTCTTAATTGCTTCATTTGGACTATCTTCCATAAGTGGAACGTGTTTATGTGCCGCTGCATGATAGACAATATCCGGTCGATACATCGCAAAAATATTATCAATTCGCTTTGTATTTCTCACAGACGCAATAAGCACAACAAGGTTGAGCTCAGGGAAATCTCTCTTAAGCTCGTTTTGCACTCCATATGTCGTGTTCTCATAAATATCAACCATGATCAATTGCTTTGGGTTATGGCTGGCTATTTGTCTACAAAGTTCACTACCAATGGAACCTCCAGCGCCAGTGACCATTATAACTTTATCGGACACGTATTCCATAATTCCATCGATATCTACTTCAATTGGATCTCTACCCAACAAATCATTAACATCTACATGCTTAAGCTGTGATACGCTAACATCGCCACGAATAATCTGATAAATTCCTGGAACTATCATCATCTCGCAACCGGTCTGCTTACAAATGTCCAGTATTCTTTTCTTTTCTTCACCTGAAACCGAAGGCATAGCAATCAAAATCTGATTGATTGAATATCTCTCTGCTAATGCCTCAATATCATTTGTAGTACCAGCTATGCGAACACCGTACATTCTTTTTCCAGTCTTTGATTCGTCGTCATCTACAAGACAAATTATCTTCTTCTTGAGACTTGGATTTGCTTTGATTTCCTTAATTAGCCCAGCACCTGCAGCCCCTGCACCAACAATCATAGCCCGCTTGGCCTGCCCAGAACTGTTCCCTATACCTTTAAGCTCTCTGGCAGCCCTCGCAACAAACCTTATAAAAAAAGTTGTTGCAAATAAAAATCCACCGGAAAGCAAATAGAAGCTTCTCGGCATACCGTAGTTGTCGTGTTCAAGAAAAGCGAATATAAATGTGACCATAAGAGTGTAAAGTATAGTCGCTACAAGTACATTTAGCATGTCCCTGATACCCACATAAGACCATAGACTGGAATACATATGACACCCTGCAAATATAACAATTGCCAAAGCCATTACTACGAGCTGATGTCCCTTGAACATCTGCCAATAGGTTCCCATCGGTTCACTTGTAGAAAAATCAAATCTTATAAACAGTGCTAGAAAAGACGAGGTCTCGATTGCCGCTAAGTCGCACACAATAAGTAAACATGTCTTTATAAGGGATGCTTTATCAAAATTTAATTTGCTTCTATTAATCATATTCATGCCTGCTTTCTTGAAAGTCATCATGCATATATTCTTCGTAGAGCGCATACCACGCTGAATTATCATATAATTATACTCGTAAAATCCACGATAGTCAAAGAAACGGCATGATACAATCTATAAGCACTAGCTAAAACAGCATCTTCTCTAAACTAGAAAAGGTGCTGTTTTATATGATTGTATATCGCAAATCTCATCTAAAATACAGTCGTGCGGTATTAACACTGCACAGGATGTGGTTAACCGCTCAATATGTACTATGTAGAAATATTTACTTGAGGAAAATCATCAATACAATCTGTACGACAATTAAAACAAGCGCAATTGGAATTTGCTGCTTTATTACGCCCCACTTATCTTTCATCTCAAGCATAGCAACCGGTACGATATTGAAGTTTGCCGCCATTGGAGTGCATAGTGTTCCGCAATATCCGCAGGTCAGCCCCAGCATGCCTATAGCTACCGGATTTGCTCCATACTGCAACACGAAAGGGGCTCCAATTCCCACTGTTATAACCGTGATTGCTGCAAATCCATTTCCCATAATCATAGTAAAAATCATCATTGCAAGAGCATACACTATAATTCCAACTGTCATATTTCCGGCAGGAATTACATTTCCGACAAGCTTCGCAATAACCTGCCCTACTCCGGCGGCTGTAAATATTGCCCCCAAGCTTGCAAGAAGCATAGGTAGCATACTCAACGGTCCTACCATTGATAGCATCCTGGCGCTATCATCGAGGAACACTTTTGGAGTATTAGACTTTGAATTAAATGCTATCAATAAGATAACTGCTACAAATACGCCTACGCCACATCCAACTAGAGCGCCCAACTTTGTAAACACTGCGAATACAAGTGCGAAGAAGCCAATTGAAAACGCCGGAACAAAAACTTTCATTCCTATTGCGTCAAAATTCTGCCTTGTCTCCTCTTCTGACGGTCCCTTATCCGAGCCCGGTTTTACACGCTTTACAATTGCAGGTATAGCCATCGCAATTATAAGTGCTCCGGTGAATTTAGGCGGAATCCACCTGCCAAGAGCCAGAACAACACCCAAAATCCCCCAGAATACTGCTGTTCCAATAGGCGCTGCATTGTTTTTGTCTTTAAAGTTTTTAACGGAAGTATAAAGGCACAAAAGACCAATTATTATGTAAATAACTTCTAGAATCTTTTCTGCAGGTGTCACTGTCTGTGATGTGAAGAACGACATACTTACACCTCCTTATCATTTCCATAATATTTTTTATATAGCTTCTTCTCGTGATATATGTAATATATCGCTCCAACAACAACTGCAATTATGCCTACTGGAATTTCTACAATCGCTAGGTCGAGTAGTTCAACCTTATATCCGAGTTGCTTTAACGTAGATTGAACGAGTAAGCCTCCAGCGCCGCCTACAAAGAGCACCTGACAGAAGAACCAAGAGATGTTTTCCATACCTGAAGCCATACCCTTAACCTTGTCCATATACTCTTCGTTTGGTTCCTTACCTTTTGCTTCAATAGCTCCGTAGCACATTGGCATGATAATAGGTCTCACAAACCCAGCAACTCCACCGAGACTTACATTAAATACTGCTAGTATTCCTCTTAACACTCCATATACGGCAATAACCTTTCCCGATGTACTGTTCCGCGTTTTCTGAATCAGTTTTGTCGCAGCCTCCTTTAAACCACTTCTTTCCAGCGTACCAACAGCTAGATAAATCAAAATAAAGATTGCCATAGCTCGATTAGACACAAAGGATGTTCCTAGGGTTTCTAGAAGCCCTCCTATACCCAATCCTCCAATCAGGGCGGTTACTACAGAAGCGAGGACTACAATTAATATGGAGTCCAGCTTCATAGCAAATCCTACGATTACAATGAGTACGCCGATTAATACTAAATAGTTCATAAACCCCTCCATTTCTGATTGTTCTCTAAAATATCAATCTTTTTTTACACTTCCTGCATTATAAATAACAGGTCTCAGCCGTTTCATCGATAAGACAACTTGTCCGTTTTGCACCTCCAATCTTTTATCAAAAATTGCCTTACTCTTATTTAGAAGATCTATGATACCCAAATCCTGCAATAAATGAGTGCTTGCGCAGAACTCAAGCATATCACCATGAACCGTCTCATCCGTTACCTCGGAAACATAGGCAGCAGCAGTAATCCACGGAACTTTAATTGATAAATAGTTTGAAGTCCCATTTAACGATGTCGGATTCCAGGCATTAATCATGTTACCTTCCAACTTTGTCTGGAACATTTTAGGCATCCATGCTGCTGCATATTTTTGGAATCTATCAATTCGTTCAATGTTTCCTTCCCTTATACGAGGTTCCTTCCCCACCCATTCGGACACAGCATCCGCAATATGATGATTCAATTCAATATTCCATTCAAACCTTGAATCATCCGGGATTACAAAATAGCTGTATAGCAGTGCCCTGGGCAACCAAAATCCTTTAAAGCTTGGTGAAGCATATCCCGAATATTGTTGATCCCATTCATGTGTAGGAACTCCATGATTATCAACTACAACATCCGGCAATGATTTCCACCAGGCATTGGTGAAAGCATTCGCTTCAGTATGTATGGTCTCATAATTGAAGTATTCGTAATAGAACTCCTTGCCGATTGAACTAAATCTTGCCGTATGGAGCTTCCAGAGAGGATTAACCTTCTGCAGCTCATAGTGTATCTGAGCTCCATCAACATTTTCTAGAGGAATAAATATCAGATTTAAATTCTTCCTATATTCCTCATACTCAGGATTGCTTAATAACTCCTTAATAAGCATTAAAGTGCTATTTGTACTCGACACTTCATTGGCATGATGCCTAGCATTTATCATTTCAGAAGGTTGCTTGGATATCAGCTTAACCCTTGATATATATCCATCACGCTGTGGGGTAATCTGTATACCATAAATCCTTCTTCCTTGATAACTCCTTGCCAGGGGGATAACTTTCAGCCCGCGAACACGCTTTAGCGATTGTATTATTTCTTCGAACATTGCCGGGCTTATAACCTCATCAACATGGAGATTTACATCGCAAATTGATATGTCCTTTGTTTTCTGAACCCTGTTACCAACGTCCGCCGTCGCAATTAGCTGATTTTCGCAGTAAAAATCTATACTCGCGTCATCCTCAAAGATCTCACTTGTCTCAAGTACACCCGCTGATAGCAGCTCTGCATATGAGTTGATAAATTTATCAACCATATCAAACGACACATAACCGGATTTTCGTATTACTTCCACTGCAACATTAAACCTACCCGCATCTGAATATGATAACGATTTGATAAATATTTCAATATCTCCATTTTTAAACTGCGGCATTATGTTCAAATCCTCACCCATGATTGATGGTGAATCAGACACTTGATCGTATAATGCGTATGAAAATTCCGGCTTTCCCTCTTTTTTCTCAATCTCCGGCAATATGAGCCCAGGTGCATCCAGTGGCTTCACACCGACCGAAATGCCCAACATCTTGAAATAATCAGCTCCAACAAAATAAATATCTTCATGCATTGCATCTATAGATGTAATCATGTCATCTCTATATGGAAGCTCGTAATCAGGCTCACTTACTTTTATTTTTAGATTCAAACATCCAAAATAAGGTTGCTGTTCCGGATTCGGATGCCCGCCGCTTCTCTCCATGACAACTCTACCTACCTCCGGTAGTATGTCACGCTGATATATGTTCCAAATCTTGGTCAGATCCGTTTCAAAAGTTTCGTTCAAAACGGCCTTGTCATTGACCGTAGCACATACATAGGCCGATGCCGGATGCACCTTTCCCATGTCAGGAAACTCTTCAATATATGGCCGCTCATAATATCTGGACAGGTAAGAATTCTGATATATTTCCTCTCCATTTTCATTCAGCGCAGTTACCTCATATGTTATATTCTCATCACCCTTATAGATTTCAAATTTAACGCACTCTCTATGAATATTAAGCGCATCAGATATTACATCATCAATTGGATACAGTTCCTGCAAATTTCTAATCGGAATATCCCGCCACTTTTCCGGATCGTTGTCATATATGTTCCCATAGTTAGGAGCAATTCCCGATTCATCATTCCATTCGTCAGAGCCGCTTGCAAGCATCGGTTTGAAATATATCGTTATCTCTTGCAGCTTCTTTAATTTTCTCAAGTCGGGAATAACGAAATCATTAATCCAACTGAAGCCTTGCTTATACGAGCATATAATTTGGCATTTGTCTACGCTGACTCCGTGATTTTTAAGCTCTGCGCATATTTCATCGTTGAGCTTATCTCGTGCTTTCTTATCCTCACTAACTGCACATTGTAAACTTACGGAATCCCCTAAATGAACAATTGGCAAGAGTTTTTCTCTGATAATGGCTTTTAAATCTTCAACCTCCCATGTGATGTCATACGTTTTCTCTCTTTTGATTGTTCTTCTCTTATAGTTATCAAACTTCGCATTCGGGAAAATCTTTTCAATAAGGTCCCTTTTCTCTTCATATTCCGGTGAAAAAACGCATGTTACATTATCATTCTTTGCAAAAGCATTTAAATACGCAAGTTGTCCATCTACATCATTCATTGTGAACGAGTTAATTATGCGTAAAATAAAGCTCTGCCAATCCGCTCCTTCCCCCAGATTTGGATATTTATTGCAAAGCCTTGAGATTCTATCGACCAGCAAATTCCCGTCTCCACAGATTTCTAAGATATTGCTTGTAGATTGAAATTCGCAATTGTTTTTCCTTTTGAGATAGACTCCAAATCCAGCCCCTGTGACAAACCTGATTAACGTATATTCTCGATGGGTGTCATCATCTGGGTAGGTTGTGAATGGCAGCACGGCTTGTGTCATTTCCATCCCGAATCTATACGCAAGGTTAATAGCAGCCTCGAGCATTTTACTTGTCATTGAAGCATTAATCAAAATCTTGGCAGTAATCGAGTCAGGCAATAAATCATTATCCATATCATTAAGAAATAACCCTGCATCGAAAAGTGCTTCAAGCCCTTGCACTTGTCTAAAGTCTCTATCCTTCCACTCCTTTGCGTATTGGCTTGCAGATTCATATCCTCGAGGAGTAACAACCTCTCTTTCTGTAATTTCCGTCTCAGCCTGAAATATTTCAGCAACCTCTTTTAGAGTATCATTGTATTTATCGGGTTCAGGAACTGCAACTTCAATAATTGAACCATGGACAGCAACCTCTTGGCCTATATTTTTGACAATCTTTATGGTATTTTTGCCGCTATTTACAGTTGTGACAGGGAAGGTACTTGAAATTGTATAAAATCCCAAAATAAATCCAATATCAACTAAAATCCTTTGCTCAATTACGGTTAAATCCGAATTCACATAAATCTTATAATTATCCAGCTCCATCAAATTCACCTTCTTTGTATGCCTACATGGATTCAACTGTCGTTTTTATTGCCACTTTGAGGACATCAGCAATGTCCTGAACTTTCATATACGGTATTTGCTTTTTAGTTACAGCCTGTTCAGCCGCATAAGGTACGTGAATAAATCCGGCTTTTATCTTTAAGCCCTTTGTTGCTACGTAATGCAACACGTTGTACATTACGGAGTTGCATACGTATGTTCCCGCTGTATAAGACATCTCACATGGTATAGATAGGGCATTCGTTTCTTTTACGATTTCGACAACCGGAAGTGTTGCAAAGTACGCATCAGGGCCGTCATCCTTAACCTTTACATCATGTGGTGAATACTCTGCATTGTCCGGAACCCTTGCATCTTCACAGTTTATTGCTACCTTTTCCACAGTAACACATGACCTTCCTCCGGCTTGCCCGACATTAATCACAACATCAGGACTGAAGTTATCTATTGCGTGGCAAACCATATCTCCACTGCGAACAAACTCAGTTGGAATTTCAAGTTTTACAATCTCGGCACCGCTTATTTCATCCGGTAGCATTTTTACAGCCTCATATGCAGGATTAACACTTTCTCCACCGAATGGATCAAACCCGGTAATTAAAACTTTCATTTCTACCTCCCATTGCAAAAGTAAATCTAATGATAGCTTCTAATATAGTGGAAATTCCGGTAATGTGATTTCTCCCCTTTTCATTACCAATCGATTGTCAAAATATATATCCGGTTTCCATGAGACAAGGTCAAAGTGCCCACTTGCCCTTTGCTTGCCTCCAAGAGCTATATTCCTTCCAAGGCCAATATGAAAAGTCCCATATGTAGATTCATCTTCTATGTAACATCTACCACTACATTTAGAAAATGTATTCAGTCCTATGCCAAGTTCTCCAGCTACATAGATACGCGGATCCTCATAGCCTCGCATGTACTTAGCAAGTTTGACTCCGGTTGAGGTATTCTCAATTGAGACAACCCTTCCTCTTGAAAAAGTCACTTTTGTCGGTACTTCTGCTCTACCGATATACCCAAGAGATCCATCAACTATCATTATCCCTTCAGTCTTGTTTTCTATGACAGGTATGTATACCTCTATGCTAGCTGATGAAAAGCCTCTCCCATCTCTAACATCACCATTGAAAAACCCTGGGCTTCTTCCGGACATATCAAATCTAAGATCTGTGCCTGCAGCTGTTGTTACATTCACTAATGACGAATGCTTGATGTAATCCATAATCACACTTGCCATTAGCCTGCTTTTGTTCGTATCCATTTGTAGAAAATCATACGTGAGCATTGATTTTCCATCATTTGTTGAAAGCGGAAGCGACAGAAATCGCTTTTTGCACTTCATTGCTCTTTGTGCCGCGCGAGTAGTTACAAGAGAATAATCAGTTGCAGCTATAATCGCAGTGTAATTATCAAAAATCTGTTCATTCTTATCGAATAAAATACCTACATGCATATCCTCAACATCAACCGAAAGCATATCTACACTTGGGCATAAAAGCGAGCATTGTTCACGAATCACTTCTGCATCATCCTTGTGCTTCCTACCCGTTATAATAACCACTCGATCATCATTCTGAATTTTCATCCATTCTTGTGCGATTATTCTTGCACCTTCATGCGTGCTTTGCATCTTCTCACCTCAATATGCACTTACTAAAGCATTGATATTTAAACGCTTTCCGTTACAGAATATGAGTATGTTCCGTACTTTGGTCTGTTTTCAAAATTCTACAACGCGTCACCCTGCTTTGTCAATTATGCTAACAATTATTAAATTTATTTATATGTCTTAACAATGCATTTGTTAGAGTATAGAATGATGTTTGGACGAATTTACGCTAGCTGAATGTGTGCAAGAGGAGAGGATTTATTATGCCTAAAAAAAACAACAAGACAAAGGAACGTATAATACATTCATCTTGGGAATTGTTCCAAAAGTATGGATATGATAATACAACTTTAAACGATATACTTGAGGCCTCTAAAACATCACGAGGCGGATTTTACCATCACTTTAAAGGAAAAGAAGATTTGCTGTTCTCTTTGGCGTATTACTTTGACAATGATTATTCAGATTGGCTTGAAAAAATCGACCCCGGGATGAACAGTGTTGATAAACTATGCGAATTTGACATTTTTGTCTATAAAAATCTCGAAGAATCAAAATTCCGACCATTCCTTCAGCAACTATATGGTTACGAGGTAATGACAGACGGCACAAGATATATATTAGCTGAAAATCGTCCCTATTTTCAGCTAATACTTTCGTTAATAAAAGAAGGTAGAAAGCGCGGGCAAATTACCGAAAAATCATCCGCATTATCTCTCGCTCGTCGTTTTGCGGCAATTCAGAGAGGGATGACTTATAACTGGTTGCTGGAAGATTGTAGATATTCGCTCACAGACGAAGCACACGGAATATCAACGATTTATCTCGATTCATTGAGAAAATAATGTTATCCTGGCTCCTGTTTCCGAATCACTCACACTGCCGTCTCTTGCCCTCTTCATCAAAATTCAGCTTCAGTGCATGCTCTGTTATAAACGTCGACAACACCATCACTGCTATCTGTGCACCAACCATGATGACACACGTCGTTGCGACATTATCATCGCTGTAGCCGCGTACGCAGAAACAGACTGCCAAAGTCAATGCTAAAAGCCCACAGCCAAGCTTGACCCACAGTCTTACGGTATACTCCTGTGCGAACATTCACGTATCCATATTCTTCATTGATCGCTTGGTTCTGTAACCGTAAGCGACATTAATATTCTTGGCTGGGAACTTCCATACCAGCAATCCTGATAAAGCCATCAGCACCGGCACAACTAGAGCTCCAGCTATAGCAGTTATCTGTAATATCATAGTTCATGTCTCCAACCCCAAATACTTAAATACCTGTACATTGGTATTCCCGTTTGTTGTTTAGTGTACACACAACAATCTGTTGTTAGGTTGTTAGAAAGTTAGATCTAAACTGAGTCTAACGTATGTACCTTGAAACATTGATAGCAAAACTCACACAAAGGAAAGTCCGGTGAGGCGATCCACATTCATAGCGATAATAGACAATATGGCGCCAATGATCAGTGTGCCCGAATTACGCTCTGATGAAGTCTCTTCAGTATCTCCCTCTGAAGATGATCCATTTGGATCATTGTCATCATCCGTAATATTGTACTCAAGGATCATGTCATTGATGACTCCGGTTTAATCAGGTGCACGGTTTTTGGCCGTTTTTACAACATTTCCTTGCAC